>SAMEA3387464__coassemble_6397_pt1 | contig 3827 bp, 4 predicted proteins | sample SAMEA3387464__metabat2_low_PE_026 | metagenome-assembled genome bin SAMEA3387464 (sample SAMEA3387464) | Felis catus | biome: Faeces | place: United Kingdom | collected 2012 | reverse complement strand
GTGCTGAAATACCGTTCATCATTTCCAGAGGATAAGCGAACTGTTCTGTACATTGATACAGAACAGGGACGCCATCATTGCCAGAAGGTATTGAAAAGAATCCTGCGCCTTGCCGGACTCCCGGAGGACAAGAATCCAGATAATTTGATTATGCTGGCTTTGCGCAAGTATGCCCCTCCGATACGTCTGGCTATAGTCGAACAGGCTATCGGCACAATCCCCGATCTCGGACTGGTGATTATAGATGGCATCCGAGACTTTCTTTATGATATCAATTCCCCCAGTGAAGCGACCGATATTATTTCCAGATTCATGCAATGGACGGATGACCGCCAGATTCACATTCATACCATTCTCCATCAGAACAAGAATGACGAGAATGCCCGTGGTCACATCGGCACGGAACTGAATAACAAGGCAGAAACAGTCATGCAGGTAGAAGTGGACAAAATGGACAGAACAGTGAGCGTAGTAGAAGCCATTCATATCCGTGACCGGGCATTTGAACCGTTTGCTTTCCGTATAAACGATGAAGTCTTACCTGAACTGCTGGATTCCTATCAACCCCAGGAAAAGAAAATCGGAAGACCTGCAAAAGAACCGTTTGATCCGTACAAGGAAATTTCCGAGAGCGTGCATCGGGCAGCTCTGGACGCAGCTTTTACAAACGTCTGTATTACCAGTTATGACGATTATCTGGAACGGCTGAAGGAAGGATATGCACTGCAGGACATTAAGCTGGGACATAACAAAGCAGTTAAAGTTGCCACCTTCCTCAGTAACAAAAGGATGGTCATAAAAGAGGGAAAGGAATATAAAATCAACCCGGACAGCCATTATTGAATCCGGCTTTACTTTATTGGCAGGGTGTACATATTAGAATAAAGCAAAGTCATAAAGACGTTATAGGGAATATTCATCTTCTCCCCTTTTATTAGATAACCAGAATACTTATATCGCTTATGGTAGCAGTCGAAATGCCAATTTCATTTGTATATACGACACGGCTTGCCGTGCAGTTTCAACAGGTATCTGTTGCGAGATATGCCAAGGTATAACCTCCACTCCGTTATGGTTGTACATTGGCGCTCTCGCCGGCTTTGCCACTTCGCCGGTGCGGTACTCGCAGGCTCGCACCTTAACCCGTTATAATATTAGATTTTCATGGAAAAAGAAATAATAAAACAAACAGAACAGAACGAGACTCCGGACAACAGGAGAACCGTATTTATCGGGGCCAAAGTCAGCCCCCGACAGAAAGAACATATCAAGTCACTGGCCGAACAATGCGGAATGACCGTAAGCGATTATCTGCTTGCGCGGGCATATAATTATAAGCCAAAGGCAAGACTCACCAAAGAGGAAGTTGCACTTCTGCAGAATCTGGACAACTGCCGTGCTGACCTGGTGAAATACACATCAGCCCTTCATGGAATGAGTGCAAGCCAACGGCACATGATGTTCAACCAGATTCCATTTATGGTGAACTGGCTGAAGGAGCTTGGCTATGTGGCAGAAAATGTCTGCCAGTTCCTAAATTCCGTAAAAGAGCCGAACAGTATTCCAACCAATAATAAAACTGAAGAATCATGATCGCAAAGGCTAAAGCAATACCGCATGGCATAAACGACATCCGTTATATAACCGGCGAATCACATAATAAAAAACATCCGGAAAAAATCTACCGGATATTGGACAATATGATGCCATCGGAGCCAGATGCAATGGGTGTTTGGAATTCAATGCAACTTACTCTTTCCCGCTTCCGCCCGGTGAAGAACTCAGTCATCAGAATTGAACTTAGTCCGTCACCCGAACATACCAAGGACTTTACCATTGAAGACTGGCAAAAACTTTGGCAGGATTTCGCTAAATAGTTTGACAAACAGGCGTTCAAAGACAAGGACGGGAAAGTACGAAACAGTCCGACCAATCTGGCCAACAGCAAATACACAGTCTGGCTCCATATGGAATCCAATAGCGGAGTTCCTCATCTTCATGCTGCTGTCTGCAGGATGGATGAAGATGGAAAGATTAACAACGACCACAATATACACCTTCGTGCCCAGTGGGCAGCAGAAAGAGTAGCAAAGAAACGTGGATGGATAACAGCAAAACAGGTAAGAAATGTCAACATGACATTGGTTACACGGGATTGTATGAATGTCCTTAAATCCATGTCATCATGGTCATGGGATGAATACAAAGCAGCATTGACAAAGAAAGGATACACCATACATGAGCGAAAGGACGATGATGGTATTCTTCACGGATATGCAATCATGAAAGGAAGGACGAAATACAAAGCTTCCGATCTGGGTATTGGTAGAAACTTGATGGTTTCAAAACTTCCTGTCACATGGGAGAAACTTCATTATAGGTCAGGTATTGCAGCGAATAACAAACCTAAAGATACTGATTCGAGACAGATTCAGAAGCCATCGGCATCCGCTGACTATACCAAATATAAGATCTACAATCCGAATACGGTTCCCTATACATTGAGTCACGAAGGTCAGGAACATCGGTTCTACATTCCAGAAAAGGTACTCAACCATTTTAACGATGAATTATTATCGTTTCGTTTCCAATTCACAGGAGTTAACCGATATGGCAGTAGTAATATTTGTCGGATTGCTGGAAGTCCCCAATGCACCAACCGGAGGTGGCGGTGGTTCACAAAGCGAATTACCATGGAGAGATAAGGACGAGGATGATCTCTTATGGGCAAAAAGATGTGCCCGTGCTGCCATTCGTACCTTAGGAAAGAAACCGAAAACTGGATTAAAACGATGAGCTTATGAAAAAGAAATTTGATTTTACCGCTGAAATGAAGGAAGTGCAGGTTACCAAAAGTACTCCTCAAAATGAATATCTTGAGGAGGAAAAACGTCTGCTTGGTATAAACGTAAAAGAACTTGCCGAGTTGAATGACAATGTGTATGGATTGAGGACGGATCTTACCGCATTGGTAGATTTATTAGGAAAATACAAACTGTCTATTACTCAGGATACGCAAGATCAGGCTGTTAAATTTGGTAATACCGTTCTTGGCCGGTTTATTGACCAAATTGAGATCAAATGCACTGAGGCAGAACAAAGGATTGCTCAAATGGATAATCGCATTTATTTATCATATAAGGCATTTTATATTTTGATTGTCATTCTAATTACCCTATCCTCTTTTTTGATCTGTATGATCGTGGCGAATGTAGAATTTTTGCATTCCTGGTTAATTTGGAGGATGGTTGCTGCATGTGGGCTTATAGCGATCTTGGGAATTACGATGGTGATAGTAGTTCATAAGTTACTTGGAAATAAAACCTGATGAAAAAATATTAAACAATAGCTTTCTGTTCTAAAAAAATGTGACAAGAATTATAGTTTTCAAGCTGTAACTCTTGTCACACATTTTATTTATTATTTATTTTTAACTCTTCATTTCAAGCATAGCAAGCATTAACAAAATTTCAAATCGAGTACTTTATTAATTATAAATACTTTATGCCTACATTAGAATTATAATGAACTAAATCCTACACGAAAAACTCAAATTAGCGGGAAAAGAAAAGTTTTGACTTGCAGATAATATTATGTGGTTGGAAATTATTCAAGCTCGGTATATTCCCTATTATTCAAAGAATCAAAATGTTCAAGTTCCCTATTCATTTCATCTTGATTTATCAAGAAAGAAGGACAAGATTTTGCTCTTGCAGTATCATGTTGCTCAAACCGGTCTATTCCTAAATATTTATACAAGCGGCATAGTTTTCCTGAGCCGTCATAGCTGTCAACAAAATTTTTACAGTATAAACAATTCTTAATAC
>SAMEA3387464__coassemble_392_pt1 | contig 4142 bp, 4 predicted proteins | sample SAMEA3387464__metabat2_low_PE_026 | metagenome-assembled genome bin SAMEA3387464 (sample SAMEA3387464) | Felis catus | biome: Faeces | place: United Kingdom | collected 2012 | reverse complement strand
CCAAAGAACCTGTTGTCTACATTGAAAGACCTTGTTGTTTTTTTAAAATCCCCTGTTGTTTTACCGGAAAGACCCTGTTGTTTTTTGAAAACAACAGGATCTTTTTCACCTGCATTTAAGGCTCACAAGGCTCAGGGCTCACTTAGGCGGTTTTCTGAGCCAAGATTTGCCGGTCTTTCTATACTTACCATCCTCTTTCTCAACGATTTGATAATACACCAAACGCAACAAATAACGTTTCACGGATGCTGTAGGCAAACCGGCTTCATTGGCAGCCGCCATCAGCTCCGAATAGGTGAACTCGCGCGGCATTTTTTTCAAGACGGGACGCAGTTTGAAAAAAGCCTTTACCGGCCTGATTCTTCCGGCAGTATCATCCATGGAAGTGGAAAGCAGCAAACTGTGTTCCAGCAACACATCCACTATCTGCATCGCCGTATGGAAATCCTCATCCGAACACTTCCACTCCGATGTATTCCATTGCGGCTCACACTTACGCAATGCAGTCAGCACCATGGCAATACGAGACATCATCAGTCCGTGGCGCAGCACAATGGCCCCCGGAGAATCATCATCTTCCGCCACTACCTCACGCAGATACGTTCTGAAACGCTCCGTATGCTCTTTCCATTGTTCCTCGGTGAAAACCACCTCGGTAGGCGATCCGGAGAGAAAGATAAACATACGCAGCAGCTCCTCGCCCATCCCTTTGAAATAAGCGCGCATATCCAGCCGGGCCTTGCCGGGGTTTGCCGACTTATACTCCCAGTGGGCCTGTCCCACATAGAAAGCCACACGGCTGTACATTCCATTCTCCAGCGAAGAAATAAATTTATGCAACTGGGCGGGAGTACCCGAAGCGCATAATGCCAGATGAGGGTCACTCACAACAACAAGCCGGTGATCCGTCTTGAAATAAGAAGACACCTCCTCGTGCTGGGAGGCGGCACGCATCACATCATCATGTTTTCCATACTCCTGGTGCATGGCAGAACTTATCATGTCCAGCTCGGAGGCATTCATCACCAAGCCGACCGCTCCACCCGCCTCCAAAGCCAGTATCAACTGGCTTTTCGAAATATTGGGAGCCACCTTCAGGATGCGTTCCACCGGCATCTCCGGGCATTGGTCCAAATCGGGAACCCTCTTTTCCTGAGCGGCAAGCCGTTCCTCCAGATTCCACTTCAGCAGCTTCTGCCGGTACTCACGCTCATCCTTCCTGTTCAATTCATCGTAATACTCCTGAATGGCTGCGGGCAGAATTGCCGCCAGCTGCATCACCCCCTTTCCTCTGCCCGAACCGGCCAAAGCCACCAGGTAGAGATCGGCGGAATAAACCATTCCTCCATAATTCATCCTCACCCCCGGCAGGCAACCGCTGATGTTGGTAATCATGGAGAGCAACAGAATATCCCTCTCGCGCTTGTTGCGGACGTGCGTCAAACCACGCTTCAAAAAGTCGGGCAAACGGTCGAACAGTTCATCCGGAAGACACGGAACTTCACGACGCAACTTGTCAGCCTCAAGTTTCTCTAACTCAGCCTCTTCCTCCCCCTCATTGGGCTCAGAATACCGCATAGGTGAGCCCTGAGCCTTGTGAGCCCTGGAAGCAGGTGTTTCGGGCCCCTTGTTCATGTCGGCATACCGGTATCCGGAGTCTATGCGCGGAGGTATATCCCCGGCGGCACACCCCATACCCGCCAGCCTTTCCACCGCCAGCGTTTTCAGCCGGAGCAACTCTTCCTCGCCCACTCCTTTATAGCGGGCGATACGTCCCAGCTTCAACAAAAACTCATTCTTTTTGCCATCCACAAAGGGATTCTGCTCCAGGAACTCGTTGAAGAATGTGTGCAGCATGCCCGAAGCCGCAACGGGAGGCCCGGACGCACCTGCCGGGGTCTTCACTTTCAGCTCCGCCAGAATCTCCCCCACCCTGTCGGGATGCTCCGTCACAAAGCGCCGCCAGGGAAAAACTTCGGTATCCGGACGAAAAAAAGCCTCCGGATCATACGATGCAAAGCAAGGACGGGTGGGATTCTTGCAACTCATGTCACAGGGAAAGGCAAGAAGCTGCGCCACGTGCCATGCCACTAATGCGTATGCCAGACGATACTCGTCCACACTCTCCGCTTCCACACGCACCACCAGTTTCAGCCCGTCGTACGAAACGCTGCGCCATGCCGCCTTCACCCAAGGAGTGTCCTTCAATACCTGCAAGAACTCAGACACACGGCCGTTACATTTATCCACATCCAGCATGGCGTCCCCGCTCCACTGCTTCAGATTGGTTTCGGCATGGCTCCCATCGCAACGCCCGGCTATCACCAGCGCGGCCAGTTTTCTCTTTAACTTCTTGGCCTCTGTCTCCCTGCCCGAAGCCTTCAGGCGCTGATACTCTTCTACTTGCACCTTCCAGCGTTCGCCACGCAGAAGCTTCACAAACTCTTCCAATGTCATATCCACGGCATGTTCATCGAACACCGAGAAATAGAAAGAGCATAAATCGATATAAACCATTCATGTATGAATTTAAATTATCAAAAGGAGGGCATTTCCCTCCACCATGAAAGCAAAAGTATATTGCAAACCCATACAATCAAAAGTTAAAATTGTACACTTACCCAATGTAAAGCACTGATTTACAATACCCATTTATGATACAAGTGTACAAATAACCGGGAGACTTCCTTTTAATGTCTTTTCACATTTTGCTCCTTATTTCCTTTCTTTCCTCTTTTTCTTCTCTTTCCGTTCTTTCTTCTTCTTTTCCTCCTTTTTCCGCAGAAACTCGTCTATATCAGCCAACATACTTTTGCACATGCGCTTCAGAACTCTCATTTCCTCATCAGTGTAGCCTTCACCGGACAGGCGATATCCGGCCATGATTTTTTCCAACTCTTGAAGGAAGCTCAATCTGCCACTATTTTTCTTATAAATCTTGATTTTTCCACAATGTTAATATCATTTAAAATATAAAAAGCACAAAAGTATAAATAAATACGTCATTCTTGTTAATTTTTTCATTTTTTGCGAACAAATAGCTTGTTATCGTAAAAAAATGTCTATATTTGCATCAGAATTTAACGACAAGCTTACCTGGGAATGACACAGGTAACAGCGTAGCGTGCTCAAGAGGCATCATTTCTTTCATTTTTTAGAACATCTAACATTACTTTTCCTTCCTCCGAATATGAAAAAATGGCTAGTGGCGTATGTCCGCCTTCACCACGAAAAGAAGACGGCCGAACGGCTGACCGCAATGAACATAGAGAACTTCCTGCCTGTACAAGAAGAAATCCGCCAATGGACTTACCGGAAAAAGAAAATAAAACGGGTGGTTATCCCCATGATGATTTTTGTCCATGTAGATGCGGCGGAACGTTCGCAGGTGCTCACGTTGTCGGCAATCAGCCGGTATATGGTGCTGCATGGCGAACATACTCCGGCGGTGATTCCGGACGAACAGATGGAACGGTTCAAATTTATGCTGGATTATTCGGACGAGGCGGTGGAGATGTGTACCGCTCCATTGGCTCCGGGAGAATTGATACGGGTGGTCAAAGGTCCGCTAAAGGGTCTGGAAGGAGAACTGGTGGAAGTGGATGGAAAAGCGAAAGTGGTGGTAAGACTGGATTTGCTGGGATGTGCTGGGGTTGATATGCCGGTGGGGTTTGTGGAGAAGATGAAATAAGGATGGCGGACGCTAGGAAATGTGGAGGGGAATTTGTAGCTTTGCGGTAAGAAAGGAGAATAAAGGCATGCGTTTGCAATCTAAAGAAATACAGACCATCATCCAAATAGCTAAAGATATTTATGGTGAAACAGTGCAGGTATATCTCTTCGGTTCCCGTCTGAATGACGAAAAACGCGGAGGAGATATTGATTTATTAGTCCGCAGCACGGGAGAAAAGAAGGGTGTATTGGCACGCATCCGCATGACCGCACGCTTGAAACTGCATTTGGGCGACCAAAAGATTGACGTCATCGGTGACCATGAGGATTCACCGGTAGTGCAGGAAGCCTTGAAAAACGGAATACAACTGATATGACAGAAAAGAAAATTCACAGGATTATTCTTTGCTTGAAACGGATGTTACCGTCATTTTGAATGAACTGTTTTCCAAAAGTGCCTTCAAAGGCAA
>SAMEA3387464__coassemble_402_pt1 | contig 6171 bp, 4 predicted proteins | sample SAMEA3387464__metabat2_low_PE_026 | metagenome-assembled genome bin SAMEA3387464 (sample SAMEA3387464) | Felis catus | biome: Faeces | place: United Kingdom | collected 2012 | reverse complement strand
TTCGGTGATTTCGTTACCGGTGTTTCTGGAGGTTACATCGGTGAGGACGCCCGTGCCGAGCTGGAGGCTTTGGTCCTGCGCAGCTCTCTGAGTGTACCAGAACTTCGTTTCAACCGTCAGACCTATTTTGAAGGATATAATACTATAAGTCCCGGCGGAGGGCTGAAGATAAAAAGCTTTGTCGCCAATAGTGACGGCAGCTATACTGTCACCCCTGATCTGGAGGATGGTGTACCGCTGGGACAGAAGCCGGACGATATCCTCCTAGGCTTCTGGCATGACAAAAGCGTCACTACCGGTGACTTTATTGGTTTCCGGAAAATACAGTACCGTATCACTTCCGCAGATTACGACGAGAAGACATTCGTGATGGTTCCGCGTCCCGGATATGAGTTCGTTCCCCATAACGAGATGCGTCTCGGACAGACGGGGAACTTCACCGACAAGGAGCGTCAGACTTATATCATCATAGACGTGCGTGACGGTAACTGCTGTATCACCCTTGTTGACAATGCCAACACCTGGGACCCGGAGCCGGCACAGATGAAGAGCTGGTTCGGCAAGAAGAAGGGTATGACCATCAACGGGATCAACTGCGACAGGTTCTCGGCGGTATTGCAGGATATCATCATGACGGGATTGATTTTTCAAATTGATGAAATTACCGGTAGCACAGTCCGCGTTCCTATCGACTTCCCTAGCTGGGAGCCGGGCAGGAAGTACGCATATTATTCCCGTGTGCCCCATAACGGTTCCACATGGTTGTGCGTCAATGACAAGGGCACTATTTCCGAGCCATCCGAAAACAATCCGGACTGGCTTGTATCAGCCGCCAAAGGTGACAAGGGTGATCCGGGCCTGTCTGTAATAGGTGGCGGTCATTGGGAATCCTCTAAGACCCCATACGAGGTCAATACCATGGTCACTTTGGCGGGCTGTGTTTTTATCTCCAAGGTGAAAACATCCAATCCTCCCATCAGGATCGCAAGGTTCAAGAATGGCAGTTATCGTCGCAAAAAGGATGGCGGTTATATCCTTGCCGGGAAGTCAGCCGACTGGACCGTGCATGAAGACTGGGAGATGCTGCTGGACGGTCGTGAACTTAAAGGTGAGAGTATCACCTTCTTGGGTGAGTTCGCATCCCATCCGTCCAATCCCAAGGAGGGTGACAGCTACCGAAATACGGCTGACCATTGTACTTACATATACCGGAATGGTTTGTGGATGGTCATGGTCAAAGACGGGACTGACGGTAAGGACGGCAAAGGTTACGAGTGGATCTACACCCGTACCAACATCATCGGCCTTACCCCTGACAAGCCGGATTCGAAGCAGCAGGATGATTATATACCGGAAGGCTGGACAGATGATTTTCTTGGCGTGGATGCAGACCATCAGGTGGAATGGGCGTGCAAACGTGTGAAGCGTGATGGAGTATGGAGTGAATGGAGCACTCCGGCCCCTGTGCACCGTTGGAGTAAGGACGGGGAGTCGAATATCATGGCCGACCTTGACAATGAGATGGTGAGCGTCGCTCTTACCAGTACCGGCGTTACTACTTCCGCACAGTCATGGACTACCCATGTGTCCATGTGGTACGGTACCGAGAAACTCACCCTTGAATCTTTGACAGTCAGCACGCCTGCCGGTTTCACGGCAAGCACAAGCAAGGCCACCGGAGCGGTGGCGATATCCGTCGCTGCCGGAAAGTCGGTTCCGGAACAGAATACGGTCACCATCACACTGGCTGCAATGAAGAACGGGCAGCTCTATACCCGTGAACTGACTTTCAAGATAACCGGTGTCCGTGGCGGGGCGGACGGTTCCGATGCGGTAATTTATAGCCTTGTCACTTCGGTCACGATGGTCAGCAAGAACAAGAACGGCGGTTACAGTGTAGCTTCGGTATCCTGTCGGCGTATGAAGACAGTCGGTGCAGTCACTACGGCCACAACGGACGGGGAGTTAAAGTACAGTCGTGACGGTGCGGCCGAGGTTCCCATCGGTGATGGTGTCGGGGTGGCTTCCGGTAATTTTACCAGTAGCTTGAAGTTCGTGTTCTACGTGAACGGTCAGGCGGTTGATGTCGAAACTGTCCCGATGGTTGTGGACGGCAGTGACGGAAAGGATGGTGAGAGCATCACAGCAGCCGGTCATTGGGAATCCGCCAATACTCCGTATGCCAAGAACAGTACAGTATCGTTTGCCGGAGGATCTTACTTAAGCAAGGTTGAAACCTCCAACCCTCCGATTAAAATCGCCAAGTTCAGAAACGGCAGACTCCGCAGGAAAAGAGACGGCGGATACATCCTCGCCGGCAGATCTGCGAACCGGACGGTACATGCGGACTGGCAGGAGATGGTTGCTCCCGTCGGACCGTCGGCATCCTACTGGCTGGACAGTCCTGTCAGCGTGATCAACTTCACTTCAACAGGCACGCCATCCCCGTCTGGATTCCTTGTCACTTGCAAACAGAATGTGGCAGGCAATGTAAGCACGTGCAGCACGCTTTATCTGGCAGCCCGCAAATACAACGGAAGCTGGCTGGCTCACGTAGGTGCTACCCTAAGCAATCAGATATCCGTTCCAGCGACAGCCGGATACACCCAGTTTGCCGTCCGGGCTTATAAATCCGCGTCGGACGCAAACGCATGGAATAATAATTTTGTCGCTGAAAAAGGGGTGGGTGTTGCAAATGATGGTTCCATAGGAGCGACAGGAGCAACAGGGGCGTTTCCCCGTGACAGAGGCGTATGGGCTTCCGGACAGACTTACGTCTGGAATGCGGATTACCGGGATAAGGTCATATATCTGATAGGGGGAGTTTATTATAATTTCCTTGTAAAAAATTACGGCGCTTCCGTTACCGCTGCACCCACATCTGTCAACGGTGATTCCAATTGGGAAGCTATGCAGAAGTTTGTGAATATCGCCACTGACACCCTGTTTGCCGATGGTGCGAATGTAGCCGGCTTCATGTTCAAAGACAAGGTTCTCAAATCTTTTAATGACAAAGGTGAAACTCTTCTTATCAACGGTGTAACCGGGTATTTTAAATGTAAGAATGCAGAGATTACAGGAACAATCACAGCGGATAAAGGACGTATCGGTCCGTTCTCCATCGCTTCGGGAATATTGTCCTCAAAGATCCTTTATGAAAATGAAACAAATAAATACGTCGGTTTCAATTTGTCTGCCGGACAAATTGAGTTTTATAACGAAAGGACATTTGCAAACGTAAGAATCGGGGGAAACACGCAGTTTGTCACCATTGAAGGGATTAAGTATGATGCTGGAATTGACATACAGAGTCCAAAAGCCATGATCGGGATGCACATCAAGACTCCGAGCATTCCTCTATTCGTGGAGGGAGGTAACATTTTCCTTCATCCGAACAATGACAGCTATGTTTCTCTTCGTGGCATAGTTGGCAACTGGAGGAATATCTCTGTCAAAGCTTCATTGAACAACAACGATGATAATGTGATGTTTATTAATAGAGACAATATAGAAGTGACGCTTCCTCCGGATGTTCCGGGACATACTATATACTTCAAACGTATGAGCGGCGGAGTAAGATTGACAGGAGGACGGATCCTGCCTGCTCCCGGAGGACAGGAGGTGTCTTATATTGATTTGGATTTTGCATCCGGCTTCATTAAGTGTATGGGTAATTATTGGGTTATGTTTTATTGCGGATAATTTAAATATAAAGTATGAGAATAAATTTTGCACAATTCCCTATTTATGATGGGATTAAAAAAGAAAAGCTTATAGCCAGTAACATCACTGAGGCCTTCGGTGACTGGATATATAAGAACGTAGCGGGCTTGAAGGCGCATCTCCTTGCGGAGAAAATCTTCAAGTCGACTGTAGATGGTGTGGAACTTGACGAAGAGGAGGTGGATATCATAAGACGTTCTACCCCCATGCTGCCCGGTCTGCTGGCGGACTCACTGAATGATTATCTGGATAAAAAGAAGGAGTAGTATGAAAGAATTATGGCAATTAATCAAGATGCTGTTCTCAAGCAAGCCGGGTGATTTTGATACTCCTGAGCTGCTTCCCATGAAGCATTATCCTTTCAAGAGATACCGTTTCATGATGTGGTGCGGACGGATGATATACCGTGCCGAGAACAAGGAGAACATAGATAGGTATATGCAGACCTATGCGGGTAAGGAAAGCTTGACGCACGAAACCATACACTTGCGTCAGGCACAGGTTATCGGCTCATGGGTAAAATACTACTGGCGGTATTTTGTCGAGTGGGTTAAGGGAAACCCTATCTGCCATCCTGCGAGTTCGGCATATTATACCATCTCATACGAAATGGAGGCGTATGCCAACGAGGGCAATTTGGATTATCCCGTGAACTACGACGGAAGCAACCTTTCCCGGTACAAGATAAAAGGTGGCAGGAAGAAGCTGTACAAATCGATTGGCGGCACTTCAAAAGCGTGGAAAACTTATATAAGAACTTTATAAAATTTGGATATTATGAGTGATTTGAATTTAGAAAATATAGTTGGCTTTAAAGCTGTGGATAAAAACGGCAAAGAACGACAGGTGACCGTCGATGAGATGACAGAATTAGTTTCCGCACGGATTGTTTCCGCTGCATCAGAAATATCAACATTTGCTGCCGCTGCGGCAGCCGGAACAGATGAGTTTGAGGACCAGTTGCCCCAGTCCGACACCTTCTCTTGGCTCCGTACTTTGGACGGTTCCAAGAACCCAACTTTAACATCTTCTTCGGCTGCCGCGAAAGTCCTGGGAGAACTGTTGGGAAATCCGAAGGGAACAAAATCGTTTTCTTCATGGAGTGAATTTACGGATTTTGTAAATGAAATGCCTATAAAAACAATTCAACCTTTCGTTTCCAATTTCAATGCTTTTGCTGGAGAAGGATTCTACGGTAATGTCGTTCAAGGATTGGTTATAAAACAATTAGAAGATGCTGTTTTCATCTTCGGAATAGCAATAGACGGAACATTAATATTTAGAAAAAGGAATTATCCAGACGTTTCAACTTGGGAAGATCCTAAGATAATAATTCACAGTAATAATTGACATAAAATTTACTTCGTAACCGACCTGGGAGGACTAATGAACAGTTTGAAGCTGTTCCCGTTTATGCCCAAAGGTATATTAAGTACAGACGAAGAGGTAAATAGTGCAACTACAAGCGGAATGTATCATGTATTCGGACGAGACGGAATTAGTGTTGTTTCAAATTATTCCATAATGATAGTTTTTAACGATGGACAAGGATATGTCATTCAAATGACATTCCGTCTAGGTGAGGATGTTGTTGGTTTCCGCCGTAATTATGATGGAAAATGGGGAGATTTTAGGTCTTTTGTATTGGCTTCTTAGAAACATGGCACCGCACATGGCGTTGTGCATATCAGGATCGGGTGGCACCGGCTTGTATCGGACCACCCGTTTTTTAATCATGTCAAAGATACGGTTCGCCAATCCCCCCAATCATTACTAAACCATTTCACTCTATATTTATAGATACTTCCGTTATAATTATATAATGTCTGAACACAACAGATATTAGGTTTGCCGATTACAACTAATACACAATTACGGACATATTCTAATTTTGAATTTTGTGATAGTAAGTATATTCCGCTATATTGCATAGAATCTAATTCGTCTTGAGATTCTATATATTTCTGATCTCTGAACCTTAACCACGTATCATTTATCCCTAACAGTCCTCCCAGCTCTCAACTTATGCTATTATTCTGTTGCAATTTGTTGCCAATCCCTTAATGGTTCTGTCGTTTCAATAACCGTTAAATCATCCATGGCTTTTATCTCCATAATGCCAGCTGAATTATCAGGGCATTCCAGCATGATGTCAAAATAATTAGCGCTATTCAACTTTTGATACAGCTTAAATTGGATATCATTTCCACATATCAATTTAAAATGGGAAACTCCATTACGATACCCACTTAATGAAGCTACATAGCAAGACGATATTCCATTTCTTAGCACATATAGTAAGCATATTACAGGTTTATATACATATAGTTCCTCTTTATATGCTATCTTGTATAATTTGCCTTGAATTAAATCAAAATATGCTGTTCTCCTTGTTAATCCCTTATTAGTATTTGTCGAAAGTGGCAAAAGTTCTCCCAGCTCTGGTTT
>SAMEA3387464__coassemble_420_pt1 | contig 43111 bp, 34 predicted proteins | sample SAMEA3387464__metabat2_low_PE_026 | metagenome-assembled genome bin SAMEA3387464 (sample SAMEA3387464) | Felis catus | biome: Faeces | place: United Kingdom | collected 2012 | reverse complement strand
AAAAAGGAGCTACATTTTACTGTAACTCCTTGATTCTTATCAGTCGGGGTAGCGGGATTCGAACCCACGACCCCCTGCTCCCAAAGCAGGTGCGCTAACCGGACTGCGCTACACCCCGAATCTTTTTTTATTTTTTCAATCGCTTTATCTCTCAAAAGCGATGCAAAGGTACGGCTTTTTTTTATATATGCAAATATTTAAAGCGATTTTTTTCTACTTTTTTTCGCATTATTACTTATCAAATTATAAATCAAAACATTAACCTTAAAACTTTTTTTATCCGCAACAAAGAAATTTCAGTGTAAAACAACTCCCCTTTCCGATTTCACTACTCGCCGAGATACTTCCACCATGTAAATTCATAATTTGTTTGCATAAACTGAGTCCTATACCACTACCTGTTGGCTTCGTTGTAAAAAAAGGAACAAAGATTTTATCCAATACTTCTGGAAGAATGCCACTACCATTATCACAGACAGAAAGGAAAAATAGATGTTTTTCTAAATCACAATGTGTGCTAATGATAACTTCGGGATAGATTTGCTCTACACAAGCCTCACCTGCATTCTTTAGTAAATTGATTAATACTTGTTCTATCTGTGAACGATCCAGCATCAGTGTCGTTTCTGGGTTTTCTACTTTATATATATATTGTATGTTTTTATTAGGAAACAGTTTTTTCATATCACTCAGTAAATCACCTATATTTACTGGAGCCAGTATCGGAACAGACAGACGAGAAAGTTTACGATAGTTTTCCACAAAATTCAGCAACCCTTTACTTCTTCTATGAATAGTCTGCATCCCTTGCAACATGATATTGTAATCTCTCTCATTCATACCATTTTGTACAGCACGCTCACTTAATGTTTCACTTAATGAAATAATGGGCGCAATGGAGTTCATTATTTCATGAGTGAGTACACGAATCAGCTTCTGCCATGCTTCCATCTCATTTTCCTCCAATACAGCATGGATATTCTTTAAATTAACCAACCGGAGTTCCGTACCATGTTGAGCGGAATATTCAGATACCGTAACAGCCAATTCTTGTATAATATCTCCTTTATGTATTCGTACTGTTTTAATTTCTCCAGGCTGTAATGACAGGATAATAGTAGGAAAATCAGAATTTAACAGAGCCAATTCCCTGACAGAATGAATACGATAACCGCACAAATCCTGCATGGCTGCCCGGTTCATCCAATGTATATTGCACTGACTATCTACTACCAGCAAACTGCTGTCAACAGTATTCAATAATGTTTCATAATATTGATATCGCTCTTCATTCTCGGACAACCGAGTACGGAATTCAGCAACAACATTATTTATTTCTTGTGCCAATCGTTGTTCTGTACGAGTTTTGTGCTGGGTAGAAAAACTCAAAGAGAAATCTGCATAACGAATACCTTCTATCATTCGCGATATCATACGGGTCGTTTTATACTGCCACTGACAGATATAAATGATAATACCTGCCATAATCATCAGCGAAAAAAACAAGCAAAAATAGAGCGAATGTTGATAAAAGAGATATGCAGCTATAGCTACTACCCCCATTAATAACATACAAGCTATCATCCGTAAAGTTTGTAAACGACTCATAACCCTAATTTTTCAAGTTTCCGATAAAGAGCGTAACGGGTAATCCCCAAATATTCCGCTGCACGACTCAAGTTCCCTTCGCTGCGTTTCATAGCACGTTCTATGGCATTGCGTTCTAATTGTTCCAAGTTCAGTATCTCATCCGTATTCACCCTCTTCTCGGGTTGTGGCTGCAACATGAAATTTGCAGGCTTTAACAATGGCGAGTCCGAAAGAATAATTGCCCGTTCTATGGCATGCTGCAATTCGCGGACATTACCCGGCCAATGGTAACGCATGAGTTTCTGCTTGGCTTCGCGGCTCAGTCCGTTTATCTCTTTCTTATATTTATGAGTATACCGTTGTAAGAAATAATCAGCCAGTAAGAGAACATCCTCTCCCCTTTCCCGCAATGGAGGAATAGTAATCTCAATCGTATTGATACGATACAACAGGTCTTGACGGAAATTACCCTCCTCCACCAATTCTCGGATATTTACATTTGTTGCGCTTATCAACCGAACATCAATAGGAATTATATCCGTTGCTCCCAAACGTGAAATCTGCCGTTTTTCTATGGCTGTTAGTAATTTGGCCTGCATAGGTAATGACAAATTCCCTATTTCATCCAAAAAAAGCGTTCCTCCTGATGCCACCTCCATACGTCCCGCCTTTGCTTTGCGGGCATCTGTAAAAGCCCCTTTTTCATAGCCGAACAATTCACTTTCGAATAATGATTCAGGTATGCTCCCCAAGTCAATCGTTATAAAAGGACATTCACGACGAGGAGAAAAATAACGTAGAGAACGGGCCACCAAATCTTTACCGGTTCCATTTTCACCCAATATCAAAATATTAGCATCAGTATCCGATAATTTCCGAATAGTATCAAAAACCTCTCGCATAGGCGCTGAGTGACCTATCATTTGAGGCATCTCTTCATCCTGCGCGCTCAATGCTACAACTTGTTCTTTCAGTTGCCTGACCTCTTTACGAGAATCACGAAGTTTGATAGCCGATGAAAGCGTAGCAAGTAGTTTTTCTTTTTCCCAAGGTTTGGGAATAAAGTCAATAGCTCCAGCCTTAATGGCCCGTACTGCTTTATCTGTATCTGCATAAGCAGTCATAAACAAGACAATAGCCTGCGGATCTAACTTTAATATCTGCTCTAGACAATCGAATCCTTCCTGCCCGCTGATAGCATCCCGACGAAAATTCATATCAAGCAGAATAACATCAGGTTGAAAAGTAGTCATGAAATGCTCAATACGAGTCGGTTGAGTAGTAACTTTTATTTTTTCCACGTAGGGATCCAATAAAAGGTTTAGTGCAAAAAGCACGTCCTCATTATCATCTATAATCAATATTTTTCCTTTTGCATTCATTATTTTATCCTCAATATATCTTGTTATACGAATAAAAGATTTTCTATCCGCTTTTTTGCAAAGATATTGTTTTTTTTAATGTGTTGTCTGTGCGGATACGCACTATTTTTGTGCGTATCCGCACAGAAACATCATTATCTTTTATTCCACAAAAAGCTGGTAAACAAAGAGATAAGATAATGGCACGCTATTTGATTAGTCTACAATACTAATATATTAAGTTATGAAAAAAAAATCAGTAATAGCTATCAATTTATGCCTTATAGCAAGCATAGTAACTCTATTCGGCAATAAGATCTATATGCTTTATATAGGTGACTGCCATCAATTGTGGGAAGAAGCACAAATTCACTATGTTAATCGACAATATGAAAAAGCACGCGAGTTATTAGAAAAGATAGCTCGCATTGATACGGCCCATCATGCCCAATATCTGACAGGCGATATGTATTTAAAAGGCTTAGGAGGTGAAATTGATTATGATAAGGCTTTGAAACTTTTTCATCAATCGGCAGCGGGCGGAAACACGTATGCTGAAAACAATATAGGCTTTATGTACACATATGGTTTGGGAGTCACTAAGGATTACAGCCAAGCTTTCAAATGGTTGAACAAAGCTGCCACTCAAGGAAATCCAGAAGCTCAAATTGGTATGGGGAGCCTTTATAAAAACGGTTGGGGAGTACGTAAGGATTGTTACATTGCTATGACTTGGTACCTACGTTCTGTAGCTCATGGTAATACGGACGCCATGAACAATATCGGTTATTTATATAAAAACGGACTTGGGGTTCCCCAAGACTTTGAAGAAGCTTTTTTTTGGTTTAAAAAAGCAGCAGATAAGAATAATCCGATAGCTCAATATAATATAGGAAATATGTATTGTTATGGCGAAGGAATGGAAAAAGACTTTGCTAAAGGAGCCGAGTGGCTGACCCAAGCTGCTTTACAGGGGAATGCTCCTGCACAATACAACCTGGGACGCATGTATCAGTGGGGCAAAGGCGTAGAAAAAGACTTACAACAAGCCCGGTTCTGGTTCCAAAAAGCTATAGACAACGGTCATGAAAAAGCAAAGGAAGCATTAACCAAAATAAAAAGCGACTTATCCAAAGAAGACACCGAAGACCCACTCCTGTTCACCTAACTATAAGCCAAAAGTACTAATAGGTATAAAGACATAAAAAAACGAACATGAAACTATATTGTATTATAGCACTTTCTCTTCTGCTTCGCCCGGAAACAGCCACAGCACAACAAGAAGAATCAATAACATTGAGTTTGCAACAAGCTATTGAAATAGCACAAGAAAACTCACCGGAAGCACAAGCTGCCCGTCATACCTATCGGGCAGCTTATTGGAACTACCGTTTTTTCCGGGCGAATTATCTTCCCTCCGTCACATTAACTTCATCTCCTACCCTAAATCGGGAGATAAACAAGATTACCCAACCGGATGGAACAAATCAATTTATCCAGCAAGACCAGTTAAGCACAGATCTCAGCCTTAAAATAAATCAAAATATATGGTTTACCGGTGGCAGCTTGTTTGTAAAAAGTACCACCCAACGCATTGATGAATTTGAAGATAATCATACAGCGTATAACACCCAACCCATAGTAATAGGTTACGAGCAGCAACTTTTTGGATATAATTCTTTAAAATGGGATCACCGTATCGAACCCCTTCGCTACCGGGAAGCCCGTAAAGCATATGCAGAAGCATTGGAACTTGTAGCCTCAGAAACCAGCACTCTTTTCTTCAACCTGGCAACTGCACAAACTAATCTTGACATAGCCGCCTACAACTATGCTTCTGCCGATACTTTATACAGGTATGCCGAGGGAAGATATAATATAGGAACCATAACTGAAAACGAAATGCTACAGCTGGAAATAAACAAACTGACAGAAGAAACCAATATGATGAATGCCCGCATCGAAGTAGAGGACCAAATGCAAACACTCCGTTCCTTCCTTGGCATTAATCGGGAAATAAATTTACGAGTCATTCCGGAAGACAGCATTCCTCAACTCGAAATCCCTTTACAAAAAGCATTACAACTGGCATTCAAAAACAGTCCCGATCCTGACACTTATAAACGCAAACAATTAGAAAGCCGCAGCGCATTAGCTTCTGCAAAAGCCAATGCAGGTTTGAAAGCCGACCTGTATGTACAATTCGGGCTTTCTCAAACCGGAAATAAATTTGCAGATTCTTACCGAAACCCCATGAACCAACAATATGCCAGTATTGGTATTTCTTTACCTATCCTGGATTGGGGTCGTGGAAAAGGACGCGTTCGTGTAGCTCGTTCCAATGTAGACTTAGTAGATACACAGGCTGAACAGGGAATGAAAGATTTTGAATTGAATGTATGTAAAATGGTCCGTCAATTCAATCTTCAAGCATACCGTGTAGCAGTAGCCGCCAAGACGGACAAGACGGCCGACCGGCGCCACGATGTAGCACGCCGGCTTTATATCTTAGGAAAATCGACAATTCTGGACCTCAATGCCGCCATTACAGAAAAAGATACCGCACGGAGAAATTATATAACAGCTTTGAAAACTTATTGGAGTCTGTATTATGGTATTAGAAGTATGACGGGATATGATTTCCTCAGAAAAGCAGAGATTTCATGTACTATACCTAAACCTTAACTACACGGCAGATATAAATAATCTTTGTATTATCGCCATACTTAAAAAAGAAATAAAAAAAATTATATCAAAAAACATAAACTAATGGATATAAAAATTGAAAAGAAACCGTGGTACATCCGCTATCGCTACTATATGATAGCTGCACTGGCCTTCATTATCTTCCTTATCTATGTGATAAGCCTTTCATTAGGTCCTCGCAAGCTGCGTATCGAAACAGACAACATTCAGATAGCCGAAGTAAAAGACGACAAATTTATGGAGTATGTAGATGTGGAAGGACTGGTGCAACCCATTCTTACCATCAAAGTAAATACTCGTGAAGCCGGCAGTGTAGACCGCATTGTTGGAGAAGAAGGGAATATGATGAAACAAGGTGACACCTTGTTGATATTGACTAATCCGGATCTGATTCGTTCCATTGAAGACCAACGTGACGAATGGGAAAAACAACGAATCACTTATAAAGAGAAAGAGATAGAAATGGAACAAAAGAGTCTGACACTGAAGCAACAGACATTACAGGCACAATATGAGATGGAACGACTGCGCAAGAGCTTCGGACTGGACAAAGAGGAATTCAAAATGGGAATTAAGAGCAAGGCTGAGCTTCAAGTATCTGAAGATGAATATAAGTATAAACTGAAAAATACGGCATTACAAATGGAAAGCCTGAAACATGATTCATCCGTAACCCTTATCCGCAAAGAATTATTGAAAAATGATCTGGAACGTGAAAGCAAAAAACTGAAACGTGCGGAAGAACGGTTGGAGGATTTGATAATAAAAGCTCCGATTGGCGGCCAACTAAGTTTTGTGAAAGTAACTCCCGGCCAACAGGTTGCTTCGGGAGAAAGTATAGCTGAAATAAAAGTGCTGGATCAATATAAAATTCATACTTCTTTAAGTGAATATTACATTGACCGCATCACAACAGGTCTTCCGGCTACCGTAAACTATCAAGGGAAACGCTACCCCCTGAGAATTACTAAAGTAGTTCCTGAGGTAAAAGACCGTATGTTTGATGTAGATTTGGTATTTACCGGAGAAATGCCCGAGAATGTCCGTGTAGGAAAGAGCTTCCGGGTACAAATAGAATTGGGCCAACCCGAACAAGCTATAGTTATCCCACGTGGAAATTTCTACCAGTCTACTGGAGGACAATGGATTTACAAAATAAACCCATCAAAAACAAAAGCTGTAAAAGTTCCATTGAATATAGGACGCCAAAACCCGCTTCAATATGAAATCACTGAAGGTTTACAGCCTGGAGAATTTGTAATTATCACAGGATATGATACCTTTGGTGACGCAGAAGAATTGATATTAAAATAAAACATGCAACATGAAAACTTTGAAATATGCCTGGCGCTTCTTAATGCGTTCTAAATCGTATACTATCATTAATTTGCTAGGACTGGCTTTCAGTCTGGCATGCAGCATCATCTTGATGCGATATATCCATAGGGAACTGACGGTGGATGCACATAGCGTAGATCCGGAACATATCATCATTCCTATACGGGATATAGAAGGAAATCTTCATCCGGGAAGTTTGCAACAAGGTTGGTCTGAAACTGATTCTGTTTATATTCCTGACCATCAAATAGTGGAACAATGCCGCCTGATGTTACAGCAGCGAGACAATGTGGTATATGAAAACAGTAACTATGCAATGAATATAGCAGCAGTTGACTCCACTTTTTTTCATTTCTTCCACTACCCGGTTGCAGCCGGTGAGGCCCATTTAGATGCCCCTGGTGACGCCATCATCACCCAGCACTATGCCCGTAATATATTTGGTAAAGAAAATCCGATAGGAAAAGTATTGGAATATTGTGGTAAAAACATCACCATCAAGGGAGTGATTGGAGAATTGGGATGCAAATCATTACTTCGGTTCGATCTACTGGTATCATACAGATTGGTGGAACACTGGCAACGTATGGATATATCACTGATGCGCATACTCCCCGGTGTAGATCTGGATAAGATAAACAAAGCAAGCAATGTGTACAGAAAGGACAAAAGGGGAAACAGAATACGCTGGGAATTTATTACTTGGAAAAATTTATACTGGAGAAATTCCATTGGTCACGATGACGATTACGATTCCATCATGCAATTCGGTAACCGTACACACCTGTATATTCTTTCAGGAGTAACCATATTGCTATTATTGGTAGGTATATTGAATTTCATCAATATTTATATGGTATTTATGATGAAACGTTCTAAAGAATATGGAGTAAAGAAAGTATTCGGCTTGCAGCGTCTACCTTTGTTTTTACAAATATGGATAGAAAATCTGTTATTAGCCTTTGCCGCATTGCTAACCGCCTGGCTGTTGATAGAAGCAACCCAAGTACCAGTCAGCCGGTTGATGAATGAACAAATTAGCTATTCGACATTCGACTGGCAATTGTCTTTGGGATTCATCATATTATTACCTTTGGTTACTTCTATTTATCCATACATCAGATATAATTATCTCCCTCCTATTGTGTCTATCCGTTCAATAACATCAAACCGTCATGCTATCACTGTACGTATGACATTCCTTTTTTTTCAATACATTATAACCATATTACTCCTTATCCTGTCCTTTTACTTTGGCAAGCAACTGCATTTCCTGCTGAATACCTCTCCCGGATATCGGACAGAAAGAATTCTCAGAGCTGAGTTGTTACACGAAAACAAAAATTATCTGCGCTCTGATACAGAAGAAAAGCGCAATGAGCGCTTTGCCCGCCAAGACCGTATCAAGCAACTATTAAACGAGTGTCCTCACATTGAAATGTGGATGAATTCCCATTATTCTATATTAAGGGGAGGCTCTATCTGCATGTTGTTAAATGACCAGGATACCCGTCAACCCATGCTCACCCTATTTCCTCCTCCACAATTCTTCCAACTATATGATTTAAAAGTACTGGAAGGAGAAATCCCCCAAAAATTTGAAGGTTGGAGTGACAATAAAATGGTACTGAACAAAGCAGCAATGAAAGCTATGGGCTATACTCGGCTAGAAGATGCTTTTGTACGCAGCGAATCCCCGCTTTGGATTAGTGTCAGCGAAAAAGGAGAAATGGAAGAAGGTGGAACCAAACTTATGCCTGTAGTGGCTGTAATAGACGATTATTACCCAAGCCATCTCACTGAAGGAATAAAACCGATGGCATTTGTCGTAGGGCCCAGCAGCGGCAACAGCGATTTTTTGATTGCCGTCAGCCCCGATAAAGAAAAAGAAGTCATAGAATATCTGAAGAAAACAGAGAAAGAAATATATAATACCGAAGACTTCACCTATACTTGGTTGACAGATGAAGTCCACAAACTTTATGCTCAGGACCGTCAAACAGCAAACATTTACTTTGTCTTTGCCTTGATAGCAATCATCATCTCCTGTTTGGGATTATTTGGATTATCCTTATTTGATATCCGACAACGTTATCGTGAAATTGCCATCCGCAAAGTAAATGGCGCAGGGATGAAAGACCTTTACCTGCTATTGTTCCGCAAATATATCAAAGTAATAGGTTGTGCATTTGTATTGGCTATTCCACTTGCCTATTACCTCATATATATGTATACACGGGATTTTGTACTAAAAATACCTGTAGATATAGGAATTTATTTAGCAGTTCTAGCTATCATTTCCTTTATTTCATCAAGCACATTAATTTGGCAAATACACAAAGCTGCTCAAATTGATCCCGCAAAAATTATAAGATCAGAATAAACACACATTAAATATGAAAACACTGAAATATGCTTGGCGCTTTTTAATGCGTTCTAAATCGTATACTATCATTAATTTGCTGGGACTGGCATTCAGTCTGGCATGCAGTATCATCTTGATGCGATATATCCATAGGGAACTGACAGTGGACACACATTGCATCGACAGGGAGCATGTGTATGCTATCTGTACCAATACAGAAGGTAACCGGGGACTGAGTGGACTGAAACAATATAACTATGATACCATTTCTATCGACAATCGTTTCGTAGAAGCTATGACCACCTATATTCCATTGGAAAAGGACTATGTCATTTCCGGTACCAACCGTATTCCGGCACGTTGCCTCGTTACCGACAGTGTATTTTTCCAGTTATTTCATTATCCTATAGTGCAAGGAAAGCTATCTCTCACAACACCTCAGTCGGCATTATTAACAGAAAAATACGCCCGTAAGATTTTCGGTAATGAAAATCCGATAGGTAAAGTACTACGTTATAGCAATGGCAAAGATATTACCGTAGAAGGCATTGTAGGAGAACCTGAGTGTAAAACTACAATTAACTTTGATATCATCCTCTCTTCTAAATTATCCCAACATTGGGAAAGGATGAATACAGAGCTCTATCGTTTCCTACCCGGTACAGATATAAATGCCATAAATAAGACAGGTAGCGTCCCACGGTATATAAATGACCCTAAATATGACACTCGCACACATACATTTTCTTTAATTTCTGTGAAGGATATTTACTGGGACGGTTCTTTAACAGACCGTGAACCTGCTATGTTTCTTTCGGGAAACCATTCCCACTTAATCATTTTGTCGGGCGTATGCCTGTTATTGCTCCTCACCGGCATCTTGAATTTTATTAATCTTTACCTGGTAGCATTATTACGCCGCGGAAAAGAATATGGATTGAAGAAAGTATTTGGTGTATGCGGCAAAACATTGTTTGCCAATATATGGATTGAAAATACATTACTAGTTCTGAGCGCCTTATTAGTATCCTGGCTTATTATTGAAATAATGTCTGCCCCTACTGAATATTTGTTCGACATTCACTTTTCTTATACGGCTTTCGACGGATGGCTTTCGGCAAGTATTTTATTATTGTTACCAGTAATAACTTCTATTTATCCATACATTAAATACAATTACACCTCCCCCATTCTTTCCATTCGCTCTATCGGTGTCCAAAGTCATTCCAAACATTTTCGTATGTTCTTTCTAGGGGCACAGTATATTATAACTTTTTTGTTAGTGGTATTATCACTTTATTTTAATCGACAACTTGGAATGTTGTTAAATACCGAACCCGGCTTTCGTACTAAAAACATAATGAATGTAAATTTAGTATATGAATCGAAAGATTTTAGCAGTTATACTTATGAAAGTATGCAACAACGTCGCCAACGTGTCATGCAATTGGATAATGAACTTAATGCATGTCCTTTTATTGAATTGTACGAACCTAGCAATGAAAATATCCTTACTCCTACCTTTGGTACAAACTATCTGAACAATAAAGGAGAAAAGGTGTTTCTGAATATTCATTACGCCACTCCTGCATTTTTCAAATTATATGATATAAAAGTAATTGAAGGTGAGATACCCGATATAAATAAAGAAAACCGGCGCACTGTTTTTGTTGTAAACAAAGCCGCACTGAAAGCATTAGGCTATACTTCAATCAATGGCGCTGGAGTGATTGAAGAAAATCAAAAAAGGGCTAATGCTAACGCTTCTCTTCAACCTATCGTTGCAGTAGTAGAGGATTATTTTGAAGGACATTTGACATCTGGAATCAAGCCTACTATCTATCCTGTCGGAGCACGGTTCAGTGGTGATCTTTATCAGATAGCTTATACACCCGGCAAAAAGAAAGAAGTGATTGATTTCTTACGTAATTTGGAATATAAAGTCTATGGAAGTGAAGACTTTGAATATACTTTCCTGGAAGATGATATCAAAGCGATGTATACACAAGACCGCCAAACAGCCACTATTTATTCTATTTTTGCAGGTATGGCTATTATTATTTCCAGTCTTGGCCTGTTAGGGATTTCTCTTTTTGACATTCGCCAACGATATCGGGAAATAGCGATTCGTAAAGTGAACGGTGCAAGTGCCAAAGACCTTTACCGACTGTTATTCCGCAAATATATAACCGTTTTAATTATAGCATTTGTCATAGCTATTCCTTTGGCTTATTATCTGATAAATACCTATACTCAAGATTTTGCAGTAAGGGCACCTGTCAGTATAGACATTTTTATCATATCATTGCTGTTGGTAATAATCATATCACTGGGCACCTTAGCATACCAAATACAAAAAGCGGCATATATTAATCCGACACAAATCATGAAAACAGAATAATTTTATAAAACAACGGAAATATGTTAAGGCATTATATAAAAATGGCAATGCGCCACTTATTAAAAAATAAGATACAAAATCTGATATCTATCGTAGGGCTATCCGTCGGGATATTATGTTTTAGTATCTGTCTTTATTGTAGCCGGTTCATCAGCGAAGTAGATTCTTGCTTTTCCAATAAAGAACTCATAGCAGACATAAATTTATGTACAACACGGGGAGATTTGTATTCTGGTATTCCGGCAACAACGATTGAAGAATTGCGCAAACTTAGATTCGATGAGGTTCAAGATTTTACCTTTACCGTTTATCCCCGAGAGCGGAGTTACAACGTAGAGATAAAAGAAGGGAAAGAATTGCCATACGATCATTTGATGACAATGGAAGTAGACTCTCTTTTTAGGAAAGTATTCACTCCCCGAATACTACAGGGATCATGGGCAGTAGCCTCCAACACCCCCAATGCCATCATACTGACCCGCTCTTTAGCAAAAAGGATTTTCGGTGAATCAGAAAATCCCATAGGCAAACGTATGATATTGACACAACGTCTTTTTACAGCACCGGATACCACTCCTCGTACTGGAGGCATAGCCTATACCATTCAAGCCGTGATAGAAGATATTCCCCTGAATACCAGCCTGAGTTTTCTTGAGAAACTGGATATGCTGACTTTGAATGACAGTGAAGGAACATTGCAATTCAACGGTCGTAATAATATGACCGGAGGTTTTGGTTTTGCCCTGCTACATCCGGGTAAAACAGCTCGAAAATTAGAAGCCCGTTTTCGCTCCATAAATATGAAGCACCACATATATGACGAAGAAACAGCTATAACCGCCTCGCCCTTTGGAGAGGAATTTTGGGATAAGTCCATTGCTCCTTATTTTGCAGGAATAACCATGATAGTAGGCCTGTTGATTTTACTGACCGGACTTCTTAATTTCTTCCATTTTCTTATGGGAACTTTTTTGAATCGTAACCGTGAATACGGGATACGCAAAGTTATGGGCAGTGGAAACCAGCAACTTTTTTACCAACTCTTTGTCCAGTCTGTCATCATTGCATTCATCGCTTTCTTGTTTACGTTCTGCTTGATTGAAATAATCAGTCCCTATTTGAATTTCAATTTATTTAATTACGTTCTTATCATTGAAAAGAACCTCTTGTTTATACAGACCGCAGAGTATATGGTATTCATCTTATTTTTATGTATGATATTATGCTTTATAACTGTATTGCGCATACATTACACACCCATCCAGACAGAGATTCATGGCAGTGAGATAAAACGTCATAAACATGGAATGCGGAATATTCTGCTAGGCATCCAATTTTTTATATGCTGGGTTTTTGTCGCATTTACCGTAGCTCTTTATATGCAAGCGGAGAAAACGGAATCTACCCTATTCAACACATTGACTGAAAAAGAAAAAGCCAATATACTAAGTTTCTCCATAGATTATATGTTTATGAAGAATGAAGAGAAACTGGCTTTAATAGAACGTATATCCAAATTTTCCGGTGTACAAGACAAATTATTGGCAGACATCAGTTATCTGAAAGGTATATCAGGTACTGGGATGCAAATGGAAAAAGGTAACTCGGAAAGCAGTTTTGAAGTAAATGTCATGAATGTTTCCACTAACTTCTTCCAATTCATGAACATACCTTTACTATCGGGACACACATTAAAAGCCAAAGAGGATTTGGTAGTAGACAAAACATGGGCGGAACGCCAGAAAAAAGATCTGTTAGGAACTATTTTATACAATTACTCGGAAAGCTATACCATTTGCGGTGTATGTGACGATTTTATCGCCGATGTATATAATCAAAGTCCTGGATTTGTATTCTTACCCAGCGACTTCAATTATTATGTAGGTCATTGCTATCTGAAATGCGAGCCGGGGAAAACGGCTGATATAAAAAAAATGATAGAAAAGACATTGAAAGAAACACTCCCGGAAAGTATTCATCCTCATGTCACTACATTGCAGGAAGATATATATGAAGCACAAGCAATAGAAAATAAATTGAAAGGGATTATTCTATTCTTTTCTATCGTCAGCCTGCTCATTACTTTGTTGGGAGTTTATTCGACCATCACATTGGATACGGAACGCAGACAAAAGGAAGTAGCTATCCGGAAGGTAAATGGAGCAGGATTGAAACAGATTATTTTATTGTTTGCCCGCCTTTATATAAAACTGCTGACTGTTTCCGCAATTATTGCATTTCCATTAATTTATATAGTCATACAAATATGGAAAAAAGCATATATTGTATTCTTTAATGACGGTATCATATATTGGGCAGGAATTTTCATCGGAATAACATTTATTACGGCCCTCACGGTATTATTCCGTATTCTGGGAATTGCACGAATTAACCCTGCAAAAGTAATCAAAAACGAATAACTTTATAAAATATAAGATTATGATCAAAACAGTAAACTTACAGAAAATCTTCAAAACAGAAGAAGTCGAAACATGGGCATTGAACAATGTCAATCTAGAAATCAAAGCAGGCGAATTTGTAGCCATCATGGGACCATCCGGTTGTGGAAAGTCCACCCTGCTGAATATCCTCGGCCTTTTGGACAATCCCACGGAAGGCACTTACGAACTGAACGGAACAGACGTTTCCAAATTTACCGAAGCACAACGCACCAATTTACGTAAAGGGGTCATCGGATTCGTGTTCCAGAGCTTTAACCTGATTGATGAATTGAATGTATTCGAAAATATCGAGTTACCCTTATTGTATATGGGGATTCCGGCGGCAGAACGCAAACGCCGGGTAGAAGATGCCATGAACCGTATGGCTATTGCCCATCGGGTAAAACATTTCCCACAACAACTATCCGGCGGACAGCAACAACGTGTTGCAATAGCCCGTGCTGTAGTAGCAAATCCGAAACTGATTCTAGCAGATGAGCCTACCGGTAATCTGGATTCCAAAAACGGTAAGGAAGTAATGGAACTTCTGACCGAACTGAATAAAGAAGGAACAACAATTGTTATGGTTACCCACTCCCAACACGATTCCGGCTATGCGGGGAGAACCATTAATTTGTTTGACGGGCAGGTGGTGAATGAAATAAAAATATAAGTCAATTTATTATAGAGGTGGTTTAACCACCTCTATAATAACAAAAGGATATTATAACAATGAACGTCTTCTTAAACATCAAACTTATTGCCCGCAACTGGTGGCGAAACAAACTTTTTTTTCTGATTTCGCTATTCAGTCTTACAGCTGGATTAGGATGCACCAATCTGCTTATGACTTTTTTTATCCATGAATATAATGTGGAAAAATATAATACCGACCGTAACCTCATTTATCTATTACGTCAAGACTCTCCAATGGAAGAAGGTATTAAAGTAGCCTACTCTACCTCAGACGCAGCCACACAGATAAAAGAAAAATATGCTGAAATTACAGATATTCTGCGTGTAAACGGAATGTCTGGTAATCTTTGCAAATATAATGGAACAGATATCAAACAGTTTCTTTTTATCAGTGCCGACTCTACTTTAAATCAATTTTTTCCTTATACAACTTCAGAAGGCAGCCTGGAAGAAGTCCTCACGACTCCGGACAAAGTTGCTGTAAACAAAAGATTTGCCCACCAACTTTTCGGAAATCATTCCGGTATTGGAGAAATCTTGGAAATAATCAATAAAGAAGGACAAAGTAAAAGTTATAAAGTAGCAGCTATATTAGAAGATCGTCCACAATCTTTTCTGCATTTTGATTTGCTGACAGGACTATCCGACAAATCATGGGGAGGTCCTGTATTATTGAAACTACAACCAGGTGCATCTCCCTTAGCTTTACAGGAAAAAATTAAAAAAGACAAGATTCCAGCATTAGTACCGGATTCACGATATTATATTGATCCGATAAAAGAACTATACTTTAATACAGGAAAAGACAGCAAGCAGCAACAGTTGGCTTTTTTCCAACATTGTGATGTATTATTACTATATATCAGTCTGATTTCGGCCCTGCTTGTGCTTATCATCGCTTGTTTCAACTATACAAATCTGACTCTCTCACGTACCCTGCAGCAACTTAAAATGATACATATAGAAAAGCTGATGGGAGCAAAATCAAAAGAAATCCGCAGTCAGTTATTTCTTGATGCAGCACTTACCGTTTTATTTGCATTCCTGTTATCATTATTGCTTATTAATGACATGCTACCGTGGTTTAACAACCTGTTGTCTACCCGCCTTTCCTTCTCTTTCTTTTTCAGCCGGCAAGTTCTACCTTTACTTTTATCCTTCATTTTCCTCATGGCTGTCATTCCTGGTCTGTATATCAGCCATAAACTCTCTCAACAGACTTTGAGCAAGTATCGGCAAGCTTATACAGGAAAGAAAAAGCAACAATTTATATGGTTGCTTGTTACCATCCAGTTTATATTTTCAATCGGGTTAGTGTATGCAACCACTCTTGCACAAAAACAAATGGATTTAATAGAGTCTATAAGTCTTTCCATGAGTTCTGTACTTTACTGTTGGCTTCGTGAACTTCCTATCCGACAAACAGACGGTAGTATCCAACATAATTCTATAGCACACATCCCTACCGACACAACTTTCTTCCAAACCATGCATATCCGGCAAATTGCCGGAGTATCTCCCTCCCAAGCCTGTCGGGAATATACTCATCCGGCTTTTATCAATGAAAAGCTTGCGCGTCTGCTGAACATAGATGTTTCCCACATAGGTCATAAACTAAATGAATTTGATGAATTCTCGGATTCATTAAGTACTATTGCAGGTATTTTCAAGAACTTCCCATTAAACTCCCTGGAAGAGGAAATCGGTGGTCAACAAATATCTATTGGAACAGAACAAGATTTAATTCAGAAAGGAACATTCATACAAATAAAACTCATTCCTGAATATTATAAAGAGACATTGGTATCTATTGAAAAATTATGGAAGGAAATGAATGGTGACAGAGGTTTCAAATATGTAGATATGCATAAAGAATTTATGTTGCGTAATAACAAAGTAATTATACTCTCCCGAATCCTTATCAGCTACTCATTTATTGCATTGGCCCTGACCTGTTTTGGCCTGTTCGGTATTTCATGGTACGCTGTACGTCATCGTACCCGTGAAATTGCAATCCGTAAAGTGCACGGTGCTTCCAATTGGGAAATAGTATGGTTACTAAACCGTTCGTTTCTATGGCAAATACTAGTAGCATACATCATCGCTATTCCGATAACGTGGTTATTAATGCAACATTGGCTGGAGCAATTTGCTTATCGAATTTCAGCCACACAATGGAATTTCCTGACCCCTGTTCTTATTGTATTGGTAATTACAACCATTACGATAACAATACATAGTTATCTCAGTGCACGCACTAATCCGGTAAACAGCCTGAAAGCTGAATAGCAAACGTCTATGTATATGTTCTCTTTTGCTGAAAAAGAACCAAGCTTACAGAAATCACAACAAGGATTATGCCCAAAGCACTGTATGTAGTAAAGAGTTCTTTGAATACAAATACCCCTACCAGGACTGCCGTAAGAGGTTCCAATGCACCCAATAAGGAAGTCAACGTCGGTCCTGCCAATTTTACAGCCTTCACCAACGTAATATTAGAGATCGCAGTTGCAGGAAGTGCCAGTCCTCCGATATAGAGCCAAGTGATTACATTGGTTTCCAAACGGACCCCCTCATCATAGAAAAGTCCTCCCAGCAAAAAGAACAAGGCTCCCAGTCCCATCACATAACAAGTTAATACCGTAGAATTAACTTCCACTGCTCTGGTTTTTCTTATACCTATTATATAACCGGCATAAGAGAAAACCGATATGCAGGCCGCTATCAACCCCATCATTCTATTTCCACCATTATATTCTATATTTCCGGAAGATAATAAAGATGCTCCTACTAATGATAAAACGATAGCAGCGAAAGTCACAATAGACTTTTTTTCTCTAAAGAAAACAGCCATTGTTACTGCAACAGCCAGCGGATACATAAAATGGATGATAGAAGCAACACCACTTGCAATATTCTGATAAGCTATGACAAGACTGAACGAAGTAAGCGCACGCAGCAAGCTCAGTCCGAAAATTGTTTTAAAATCTTTATACCCTATGTGAAAATCACATTTGGTAAGAAAAGCAAAAACAAGCAAGACAACTGTAGCAACTCCCCAACGATAAGTCAGCACTTCGAAAGAAGAATATCCAATAGCCAACAAGCTTATGGAAAAAAACGGTGCCAATCCGAAAGTCGCAGAAGACACTGCTGCATATAAAATACCTTTTATCCGATTCATGTCCTTTTCAAGTAAAGCGGATACAAAGATAGACAATAATACATAATAAAAAAACAGGTTGCCTTTGTAAAGGCAACCTGTGATATCTTACTTTATGATTTCCAACTTCTTAAAGCATTTGGTCAGTTTATCCACAGCATAGTCAACTTGTTCCTTTGTATGAGTAGCCATCAAAGCAACACGCACCAAAGTATCTTGTGGTGCACAAGCCGGTGGAATAACAGGATTAATAAATATACCCTCGTCAAATGCCAGCTTAGTCACTTCGAATGTCTTATCCGTATCACGAACATAAAGTGGAATAATCGGACTTTCAGTATCACCGATTTCAAAACCGGCCTGACGGAAACAATCCAAAGCATAATTTGTAATCTTCCACAAATTCTCACGACGTTCGGGCTCACTCTTGAGGATATGAAGTGCAGCACGTGCAGCAGCTGTTGCAGCAGGAGTATTACTTGCAGAGAATATATATGAACGTGAGTTGTGACGCAACCAGTTGATTGTATCTTTATCCGCAGCAACAAAACCACCGATAGAAGCCAGTGACTTTGAGAATGTACCCATAATAACATCTACCTGATCTGTCAGTCCGAAGTGATCACAGACACCTCGCCCGTCACGACCGAACACACCCAAGCCGTGTGCTTCATCCACCATGATACTTGCATTGTATTTGTCTTTCAAACGAACAATCTCAGGCAAGTTAGCCAAATCACCTTCCATAGAGAAAACCCCGTCCACCACAATCAGTTTCACAGATTCCGGTTTACACTTCTGAAGTTCTTTCTCAAGGGCTTCCATATCATTGTGCTTGTATTTCAACTGGGTGGAGAAAGAAAGGCGACGTCCATCTACGATGGAAGCATGGTCACGGTCATCACAGATAATGTAGTCATTGCGGTCTGTCAGGCAAGATACCACACCCTCATTTACAGTAAAACCGGTAGAATAAACCAATGCATCATCTTTCCCTACGAATTCCGCCAATTCCTTTTCTAACTGAACGTGCAGGTCAAGCGTACCATTCAAGAAGCGTGAACCTGCACAACCTGTACCATATTTACGGGTTGCAGCAACAGCTGCTTCAATAATCCGTTCATCGTAGGTTAACCCCATATATGAGTTGGAGCCAAACATCAGCACCTTTTTACCATCCATGATAACCTCTGTATCCTGATGGCTGTCTATCTCACGAAAATAAGGGTAAACGCCTCTTTCCATGTATAGTTGAGGCAATCTGAATTTACTTAACTTGTCTTGTAATAATCCCATATCCTATTGTATATGTAAGCCTCGTCGGCCTACTTTAAAATAATGTATATAAACTCACTAATACATTCTGTTTTCAAGGTGTTCCCGTCAAAACAGGCTGCAAAGATAGTAAATTCTACAACCGATTGTACTTTTTTTCAAAAAAAATATTTAGGGGCATCAAAACTTTTAGGATTTAGGGCAGTTATAAACAAAATGTATTACTTTTGCGTTTAATAAAGAGCTAAACTACCAAAGTAAAAGTATGACCACGAAAAAGAAAATTGTATTTGTCGTTAATCCTATCTCGGGGACACAGGGGAAAAGAGCCATATTAAAATGGATTGACGAACGTATAAACCGTACACTTTATGATTATACGATTGTCAAAACACAATATGCCGGCCATGCTGAAAAGATTGCGGCTACAGCTGCCAAAGAGAAAGTAGATATAGTAGTGGCTATTGGAGGAGATGGAACTATAAACGAAATAGGACGTGCATTGATACATACGGATACGGCATTAGGCATTATACCTTGCGGATCGGGAAACGGACTGGCACGGCATTTACAAATTCCTTTGGAACCCAAGGCTGCTATTGACATTATAAACGAAAGTTCTGTTGCCTGTATTGATTACGGAAAAATAAACAATATACCCTTTTTCTGCACATGCGGAGTAGGTTTTGACGCGTTTGTCAGCTTAAAGTTTGCTGATTCAGGTAAACGCGGACTACTAACCTATCTGGAAAATACCTTGCATGAAAGTCTGAGTTACAAACCTGAAACTTATGAAATAGAAAATGAAGAAGGAACGGTAAAATACAAAGCTTTCCTGATAGCCTGCGGCAATGCCTCCCAATATGGGAACAACGCATATATTGCTCCACAGGCCTCGTTAACCGATGGGTTGATGGATGTCACAATATTAGAGCCGTTCACAGTGCTGGATGTTCCTTCTTTATCTTTTCAACTTTTCAACAAAACCATAGACCAAAACAGCCGGATCAAGACATTCCGTACTAAAAAGATTAAAATACATCGTTCAAAACCCGGAGTTATGCATTATGACGGAGATCCGATCATGGGAGGAAAAGATATTGAGGTAGAATTGATTCCACACGGACTCAACATCATTGTTTCTGATAAAAAAAAAGAGAACGAACCTTTTAGTCTCTTACAGCAAATATCCGAAATATTCAGTGGCATGAAACCTAAAGCTGAAACTTTTGCTTTCCGGCACAGCCATTTATTTGAACTTAACAAAAGTTTATTGCGTCGTCTATCCAAAAAACAATAAAAAATATCTTTTTTCTGAACATCAGTAAAGACTCTGCAAATAAAAACAGTTTCTTTATGATGTTCAGAATAATCCGCTCTCTACATGTTCAGATAGAATTCTTTAGTCAAGGCTATATATTCTTCACTATACACATGACGTGATAATTCGATGGTCAAATCGTCTGTAACACACTTATCCACAGAGAATTTGAAAGCAAGCAGCACCCGTTTGGGCTCCGATCCAGGTTTTGTATGAATGAAAGTCTGATGTGAGAGATGTAATCCGTAACGAGTGGCAGCCATCAAAAAAGATTCTTTACCATCAGCAGGAATAATCACAGAAAAAACGCCTTCGGGATGAAGCAAACGGGCTGCAGATCCTGCTAATTTGTCAAAATCAAGAAAATCTGTATGTCGGGCGATATTACGCTGTTTCCCAGGGCATTTCAATGAATCGGTAAAATAAGGAGGATTGGAAACAATGACATCAAAGAGTGTTTCCGATGTAAAATGACAAATATCCTGCAACTCCACTTCTATCCTATCCTGCCACGGAGATGCCGCCACATTTCCACGAGCCTGTTCCACAGCATCCGCATCTATATCAACCGCTCTTATCCGGGCATTGCACCGCTGTGCCATCATCAAAGAAATCAATCCGGTTCCAGTACCAATATCTAAAATATTACGGGCGGAAACCACATCGGCCCAAGCTCCCAATAAAACTCCGTCCGTACCAACCTTCATGGCACATCTATCATGATAAACAGTAAATTGCTTAAAAGAAAAATAAGGATTTGGCATACTATATTTATTAAATTAGCTGTCAAAAATAGGAAAATCCATTTAATTACTCCAATTATTAGGAAATATTTGATTTTTAAAACTCAATTAGTTCCCATGAATTTTCCTTATTCGACAAGGAATGATTAACTTTGTCCCCGTTTTGGGCATTGGGCTCAATTTAACACAAGAGGAATAAATTATGAAGAGGAATAAGAAAGAGGATATTTTGTTGAATACTGATAACGATGACATCTCTATGTTAGCTGAAATCCAAACGGATCCGGATGAAGTAACTGCTATGGAATTTAATAAAGAAATACCTGTTATGCCTTTACGCAACATGGTAATGTTTCCATCTGTAGTAATGCCTGTGACCATTGGACGCCCCAGCACATTGAAATTGATAAATGCTGCATACAAGAAAAAACTTCCCATAGCGGTAGTTTGTCAGATACAGGGAGATATGGACGATCCCGGTTTTAATGATGTGTACCATGTAGGAGTTATCGGGAAGATTCTCCGTGTATTCGAAATGCCAGGTGGCAATACCACAGTAATTATGCAGTCAAACGGGCCCAAAGTACATTTGGACAGTATCACCAAAACGTCTCCATATTTAAAAGGGATGGTGACTCCTATTCCGGAGGCAAATGACCAACTGGAAACGGACGAATTCAAAGCATTGATTGACACCTGCAAGGATTTGACGAGTAAGTTCATAGAGGCTTCCGAGAAGATGAGTCCGGATACGGTTTTTGCAATCAAGAACTTGGACAATCCGGAAATTTTGGTAAATTTCATTTGTGCAAACTTCCCTATTCCGGTAGAAGAAAAGATAAAATTGCTAAAAGCTGGCGATTTGCAAAGCCGCCTGTATATGCTGGTCAAGATCTTAAATCGTGAAGTACAATTGGCTGATATCAAACAAAGCATTCAAATGCGTACACGCGAAGATATTGACCGTCAGCAACGCGAATATTTCTTGCAGCAACAAATTAAAAACATACAGGATGAACTGGGTGCCGGACAGGAAGATGAAATAGATGAACTCCGCCAAAAAGGAAAAGCCAAGAAATGGAGTCCGGAAATGGCAGAACTCTTTGAAAAAGAAGTTTCCAAATTGGAAAGGACAAATTCCCAATCACCGGATTTCAATGTGCAACTTACCTATTTGCAAACCCTGTTAGGATTACCTTGGAATGTCTTTACCACTGACAACCTGAATATAAGTAATGCCGAAAAGACATTGAACAAAGACCACTACGGACTAGAGAAAGTAAAGGAGCGTATCCTTGAACATTTAGCAGTGCTGAAACTAAAAGGTGATATGAAATCACCCATCATCTGCCTTTATGGTCCTCCGGGAGTCGGTAAAACTTCTTTAGGGCGTTCCATAGCGGCATCATTGAAACGTAAATATGTACGTATGTCATTGGGTGGTGTGCATGACGAAGCCGAGATCCGTGGCCATCGTAAAACTTATATCGGTGCCATGCCGGGCCGTATCATCAAAAGTTTGATAAAAGCCGAGTCCTCTAATCCGGTTATCATTTTGGACGAAATAGACAAACTGGGCAGTGACCACCGCGGAGATCCCAGTTCCGCTATGCTGGAAGTGCTTGATCCCGAACAGAACAACACTTTCCACGATAACTATTTGGATGTAGATTACGACTTGTCTAAAGTAATGTTCATCGCTACGGCAAACAATTTGAGCACCATCCCTCCTGCTCTGCTGGACCGTATGGAGTTGATAGAGGTCAGCGGATATATCACAGAAGAAAAAGTAGAAATAGCCCGCCGGCATCTTGTTCCCAAAGAACTGGAAGCCAACGGCATTAAAAAAGAATATGTGAAGTTCTCTAAAGCTGCCTTGGAATGTATTGTAGAAAATTATACTCGTGAAAGCGGGGTGCGCGAACTTGAGAAGAAGATAAACAAGGTAATGCGTAAAATAGCGTTGGAATTTGCACGTGACGGCTATGAAGTGATGCATGAAATAAAACCTGCCGATGTACGCAAATACCTGGGCACGCCAGAATATAGCCGCGACAAATACCAAGGAAATGAATACGCCGGTGTTGTCACAGGGCTGGCGTGGACAGCTGTCGGAGGTGAAATTTTGTTTGTAGAAACCAGTTTAAGCAAAGGAAAAGGCGGTAAACTGACATTGACCGGGAACTTGGGTGACGTAATGAAAGAGTCGGCCATGCTGGCTTTGGAATATCTCAAGGCACATACCAAACTGCTGAATTTACAGGAAGATATCTTTGACAATTGGAATATCCACATCCATGTACCTGAAGGAGCCATCCCTAAAGATGGTCCGTCAGCCGGTATCACCATGGTGACTTCATTGGCATCCGCCCTCACCCAGCGTAAAGTGAAAGCAAATCTGGCAATGACAGGCGAGATTACATTACGTGGAAAAGTCCTGCCCGTAGGCGGTATCAAAGAAAAGATCCTAGCCGCTAAACGCGCCGGAATCAAAGACATCATTTTATGTGAGGAAAACCGCAAGAACATTGAAGAAATTCAGCCGATGTATCTGGAAGGACTGACATTCCATTATGTCACGGATATTAAGGAAGTATTGGCTTTGGCTCTCACCAATGAAAAAGTAAACGGTGCCATTGATTTTAATATTACCAATCAAAAAACAGAAGAAAAGAAATAAATATGACTTTTGACTTACAATATACAGACCCCAAATCGAATGCCCGTGCCGGATTGATAACAACTGACCACGGGCAAATAGAAACCCCCATCTTTATGCCTGTAGGCACATTGGGAACGGTGAAGGGCGTGCATTTACATGAGTTGAAAGAGGACATTAAAGCACAGATAATCCTGGGCAACACTTACCACCTGTATTTACGACCGGGACTGGATATAATAGAACGTGCCGGAGGTCTGCATAAATTCAACGGCTTTGACCGTCCTATGCTGACTGATAGTGGTGGTTTTCAGGTATTCTCTTTATCAGGTATCCGCAAAATGAGAGAAGAAGGTGTGGAATTTCGCTCACATATAGACGGTTCGAAACACCTGTTCACTCCTGAACGGGTGATGGACATAGAACGGACTATCGGTGCAGATATCATGATGGCTTTTGACGAATGTACTCCGGGAACCGCAGATTATGAATACGCAAAAAAATCAATGCAGCTTACCCATCGTTGGCTGGACCGTTGCATAAAGCATTTCAACGAAACCGATCCCAAATATGGTTATCAACAGTCATTATTTCCCATAGTACAAGGCTGTGTCTATCCCGACTTACGCAAACAATCAGCGGAATATATTGCCTCCAAGGGAGCTGACGGAAATGCCATCGGTGGCCTGGCCGTAGGTGAGCCAACCGAGAAAATGTACGAAATGATAGAGGTTGTCAATGAAATCTTACCCAAAGACAAGCCCCGCTATCTGATGGGAGTCGGTACACCGGTAAATATACTGGAGGGTATAGAACGCGGTGTAGATATGTTTGATTGTGTAATGCCGACCCGGAACGGACGCAATGGAATGTTATTCACTAAAAACGGCATAATGAACATGCGCAACAAGAAATGGGAGGATGATTATTCTCCTATCGAGGCCGAAGGAGCATCGTATGTAGATACCATGTACAGCCGTGCTTACTTGCGCCATCTGTTCCACGCACAAGAACTGCTGGCCATGCAAATCGCTTCTATCCACAACCTGGCATTCTATCTGTGGCTAGCAGGCGAGGCCCGTAAACACATCATTGCAGGAGATTTCTCTACGTGGAAACCAATGATGGTAAAACGCTTATCTACAAGATTATAAATTACTAGAAATGAAGAATTGGTTCAAGACAAACACAGATTCATCCCCAAAGGATAAAAAATGGTGGAAGCCGAATATCAGTTGGCTGAAACTGGATAAATGGGTGAAAAGACTGGACATATATATCATTAAGAAGTTTCTGGGAACCTACTTTTTCGCTATTGCATTGATTATCTCCATTGCAGTAGTATTTGATGTGAACGAAAATATAGACAGGTTCATCAATAACAAAGCTCCGCTGAAAGCGATTGTATTTGATTATTACATGAACTTCATCCCCTACTTCTCCAATCTGTTCAGCCCCTTGTTTGTCTTTATCGCTGTTATCTTCTTTACTTCCAAGCTGGCAGAAAACTCGGAAATCATTGCCATGTTCTCCACCGGAATGAGTTTTAAACGAATGATGCGGCCCTATATGATTTCGGCCGCAATCATTTCCGTTGTTACTTTCGGACTGGGAGCATACGTCATACCTAAGGGAAATGTAACCCGTTTGGATTTTGAGGACCGTTATAAGAAAAAAAAGAAACAGGAATATGTGCGGAATGTGCAACTGGAAGTAGACAGCGGGGTCATTGCCTACATAGAACGTTATGAAAATTATAATAAAACGGGATACCGTTTCTCTTTAGACAAGTTTGATGACAAGAAACTGGTTGCCCACCTTACTGCCCGAAGTGTCACTTATGATACAGCATCTGTACACAAATGGACAATCAAGAACTATATGATACGTGAGATGGAAGGTATGCGTGAGAAAATCACTCGGGGTGACCGTTTGGATACGATCATTAAAATGGAGCCTCAAGATTTTCTGATTATGAAAGGGCAGCAACAAACCATGACAAGCCCTGAACTGAAAGAATATATAGACAAGCAGAAAAGACGTGGGTTCGCCAACATAAAGGAATTTGAAATTGAATATTACCAACGTATAGCCATGTCCTTTGCCGCTTTTATCTTGACAACCATTGGTGTTTCCTTATCATCCAGAAAAATGAAAGGAGGAATGGGACTGCATTTAGGAGTAGGGTTAGCACTTAGTTTTTCATACATTTTGTTCCAAACAGTGTCAGCAACCTTTGCTGTCAACGGAAACACCCCTCCTATTATAGCGGTATGGATTCCTAATATACTTTACACATTTATTGCTATCTATTTATACAGAAAAGCTCCTAAATAATCATAGGAGCTTTTCTAGTTTTTGACGCCAATCCTCGCCGTTCTCCGGTTGCATCGTAATAAAGCCCAGTTCTTTACCAATAACAATATTGGCCGCACCGTCATCTACAAATATTGTTTCAGCCGGATTCAGTTTACTATCTTTGATCATATAGTTAAAGATGCCAGGATCCGGCTTGGTGGAACCGGCTTCGTAGGAAGTATAAATCTTGTCAACATAAGCGTCCAATGGCTTTCCCGCAGAAGTAAATGCATTGCTCCTCGCCCATCCCATCACATAAGGATTGGTGTTGCTCAATATATATACCTTGTACTTCTTACGAAGCTCATTCAGGTAATCCAATTTATATTGCGGCACGTCCGTGACAAATCCTTTCCACCCATTTTCCACGTCTTGATAAGTCAATTCTTTCCCGCAGATTTTACTCAACTCACAGCGAAAAGTCTCAGCGTCTATGTTTCCATTTTCTACTTCCTGAAAAATCCCCTGCTGGTGGTATTTCCCTAATAAACTGTCCGCTTCCCTCACTCCTATCCGCTCAAATGCCTTTACAGCCTGTTCACGATCAAGGCTAATGACAACCCCGCCGAAATCAAACACAATATTCTTAATCTGTTTCATAATCTTTTTATTTATCCGCTGTAAAGGTAGGCATTTGATTGTGAATGGTAAATGATGTAAGTCAATAAAATACCATATAGCAAAAAAAACCGCAGATTCCATTGAGAATCCACGGTAATTATTTTTGTTGTATTTTTCTTCCTTTCGGAAATGTTCTCTCAATTCAAATAAGAAGAGAGTTCGGATACGGTGACATCCTTGGCAACGATAACACCATTTTCATCTAACAAAAAGTTCTTAAAGCCTCTTTTCAAGCGATAAGTCTGATATAGATCCGATGAAACACCAGCCAATTCCACAAAACAATTAGAAGTTGAAATCTGGTCTTTTTTAATGGTCTCGTTAAATATCGACTTGTATTCATCAAATGAAACGGAAACCATTTCTACATTGTCGGCCTGCGCGACGGCATGATTCAAAGTAGCATTCTGCATCCTTGACAAAGCATCATAGCTGGCCCAAAAACTTAGCAGTACATATTTACCTCTTAAATCCTTCAAGTCAATCAACTGCTTTTCGCCACAGATAGTAAATGTAGGAGCCTTGTCTCCTATGGTCAAGCCTTCTGTCGGCGTGTTTTTCCCTACAAAAGAGAATGAAATCAAGGAACTAATAATTAATACAACAAAAATCCACTTTACATTTTTAATCATGTAATTCGATCTTAGTTAATACTATCCGAGACTGCCCTTAAACAGTGATTTCCACCCGGAACATTATCTTTAGTACTGATAATCAATACCATTTAAATTGGAAATCTGCGGCAAAGGTAAGGAGTTTTGAAATTAACTCCAAGATTTTTTCTCAAAAAATATGTTATATAGCATAAAATCGTCCTTTTCATCGAGAAAAAAGAATGCAGAAAATATAGCTGATAAGGATTTATTTACGTACTTTTGCAATCTGTAAATAGCAACCACAAAGTATGAATAATAATACTGAACTTATTTTAATCAGAATTACCGGTCTTGACCGGCCGGGATTAACCGCTTCCATTACGGAAATTTTGTCAAAATATGATGTTACCATTTTGGATATTGGCCAGGCCGATATTCATAGCACCCTGTCATTAGGCATTTTATTCAAAAGCCAGGAAAAAGATTCAGGGAATATCATGAAAGAGTTGCTATTTAAAGCTTCCGCATTAGGGCATCAATATCCGTTTCTATCCCGTTACTGTGGAAGAATATGAGGAATGGGTAAACATGCAAGGCAAGAACCGGTACATCCTGACTTTACTGGGACGCAAGCTGACAGCCAAACAAATCGCGGCAGTCACAGGAATATTAGCGGAACAAGGTTTGAATATTGATGCTATCAAACGTCTTACAGGGCGTATTCCATTGGATGAACGGAAAGCGAATGTACGGGCTTGTATCGAATTCTCCGTCCGTGGCACCCCCCGCCAAAGGGAAGAGATGCAACAGGCGTTAATGAAACTGAGCAGTGACCTGGAAATGGACTTTTCTTTCCAGCTGGACAATATGTACCGGCGTATGCGACGCTTGATTTGTTTCGATATGGATTCCACATTGATACAGACAGAGTGTATAGATGAATTAGCCGAACGCGCCGGTGTGGGTGACCAAGTACGAGAAATCACAGAACGCGCCATGCGTGGAGAAATTGATTTCATAGAAAGCTTCACAGAACGGGTGGCTTTGCTGAAAGGATTGGATGAAAGCGTAATGAAAGAAATCGCAGAAAACCTTCCCATCACCGAAGGTGTGGAACGTCTGATGTTCGTGTTGAAAAGATATGGTTACAAAATAGCCATCCTATCCGGTGGATTCACCTATTTCGGCAATTATCTGAAAGATAAATTCGGCATAGATTACGTATATGCCAATGAACTGGAAATAGTAAATGGCAAATTAACCGGAAGATATCTGGGAGATGTAGTTGACGGAAAACGTAAAGCCGAACTGCTGAAACTGATCGCTCAAGTAGAACGTGTGGACATAGCACAAACTATTGCTGTAGGAGACGGAGCGAATGACTTGCCCATGTTGTCCGAAGCCGGTCTGGGTATAGCATTCCATGCAAAACCCAAAGTAGTGGCTAACGCACAACAGTCCATTAATACGATCGGATTGGACGGCGTCCTCTATTTCCTGGGCTTCAAGGACTCTTACCTGGAAGAACGCGGCAAACTCTAAAGAAAGAAGTAACTATATATATGAAATTTTCAGAACTAAATTTAGAAGAAGGGGTGCTTCAGGCATTAGATGCCATGAGATTTGAAGAATGCACTCCTGTACAAGAACATACCATACCGGTCATTCTTGAAGGAAAAGATTTGATCGGAGTGGCACAGACCGGAACCGGCAAGACTGCCGCATACCTTTTGCCCGTTCTTAATCAATTAAGCAAAGGCGGATATCCGGAAGATGCCATCAATTGTGTGATCATGTCACCCACACGCGAATTAGCGCAACAGATAGACCAGCAAATGGAAGGTTTCTCTTATTTTCTACCGGCATCCAGCGTGGCTGTTTACGGAGGAAACGATGGTGTGCGCTTCGAGCAAGAAAAGAAAGGTTTAACTTTGGGGGCCGATGTAGTCATTGCTACTCCGGGACGTCTGATAAGTCATCTCAGCCTAGGTTACGTAGACTTGTCTAAAGTTTCTTTCTTTATTCTTGATGAAGCGGACCGTATGCTGGATATGGGATTCTCGGATGACATTATGCAAATAGTGAAATATCTGCCGAAAGAACGTCAGACCATCATGTTCTCGGCCACTATGCCGGCTAAAATACAACAATTGGCAAAAACGATCTTAAACAATCCGGTAGAAATAAAATTAGCGGTTTCAAAACCTGCGGAAAAGATTATCCAAACGGCTTATATCTGTTATGAACGCCAGAAATTGGGAATTATTCAATCCCTTTTCCAGGATCAAACACCCGAACGTGTCATTATCTTTGCCTCTTCCAAATTGAAAGTAAAGGAGGTGACACAAGCATTCAAGCGGATGAAACTGAACGTAGGTGAAATGCACTCAGACTTGGAGCAGTCCCAACGGGAACAGATTATGCGTGAATTTAAAAGTGGCAGAATCAATATTCTGATTGCTACCGATATTGTTTCGCGAGGAATAGACATTGACGATATTCGTTTGGTAATCAACTACGATGTTCCACATGACAGCGAGGATTATGTACACCGCATCGGCCGTACAGCTCGTGCCAACCATGATGGTTGCGCCATTACTTTTGTCAGTGAGAAAGAGCAGACCCAATTCAAAGCTATTGAAAATTTCCTGGGTAGGAACATCTATAAAATCCCGGTTCCCGAGGAATTGGGAGAAGCGCCCGAATACAACCCGCGAAGTGGCGCCGGTCGTAGCAATCACAAAGGTGGCGGCTCCAGAAAACAAGGCAATTATAAGGGGAAAAAGAACGGTACGGGCAAGCCCAATGCCAATAATAGAAGAAACACCCCAAAAGAATAGACGGAAGAGATGATATCTAAAAACCATTGGAGGAAGACGGACTTGTTTTCCTCCAATTTTATTTTATGAAGAGGGTCACTTCATGGCTCATCTGCAAAATAGATGCGAGGCAATCACAAACATCCATTATATGTATTGCTTGTAGGATATATAATCTTTCACCTGTAACATTACTAACCTTACACCCCACACATTAGTAACGTATGGGGTGACACGTTACTAACCTTCCGGCATGTACGTTACTAACCTCTCAAACGTCCTGTTCTTTTCAGAAAAGAACAAGGTCTTTAAAAAAAAGAACAGGACGTTTTCATTGAAAGAACAAGAGCTTTTTAAAATTTGACCTGTTGTTTTTTCCATAACGGCATCTACATGCCGAAACGCCTTATTTTTCCTTCAGATCTTTCAGCCATTCCACAAACGCCCTGCCCATCGGCATTCCGGCTGAAGGATATGCATTGTGAAATGTTTCAGCCGAAAAATATCCTTCAGGGAAACCAATTCCCCAAGAATCGGAAGAATACCAATCCGGCTGAAGGATTCCAATCTCCGGCTGAAGAATTCCCAAGCCCAATCCTTCAGCCGGAATACCGATGGGCAGGGCATTTGCGAGCAGGCTGAAGCTTTTGAAGGATTTTTCAGGGTATTCTCTATAGAGCATGATAGCGACCAAATAGTAATCGCGAAATAAAAAAAATGACATAGCCACGACTACCTTACCAACTCGAATGCAAGTCCTCCATCCTTGCCGGCAGTGATATTGACCATATAACAAGACGCACCGTCAGGTACGCACACCGTGGCCTGATAATGATACCCTTTCGAATCGACACCCATAAAATCCATATCCGACAATATAGCCCATTGCAAGAAATCATCCGGAACCACCCCCTTGAACATCTGCTTGGTGATATCTTTGGCATAAAGACTCTTCCTGCCTTCATACACGCAAATGTGTATGATATTGTCATAATATACATTATCCACCCCAAGTCCTTCCTCCGAAACTCCCGGACGCATTACTTTAATCTTTGACGGGTTAATGTACACATATCCGCGATAACGGACATTATCGTATGTCACCACCGAATCTTTCTTAATAACTTCGTTATAAACAGGGATTTCCCGAGTATGGATAAATGCCAGAGAATCATTCTCCGCATCAGACTTATGCAGGCGTATCACATCTCCCACAGCCGAATGAAACCAAAAAATATGCTCCCCCTGCTTCTCAATCTTATAACCATTAGTCCGTGCACCATACGTAATCAACGAATCGCCTATAATTTTAAAAGCAACGGGAGCCGTAGCGGCATCTGCATAAAACAGGGTATCGCCTTTCACCCTCAGTAATGCCGTTTCCGTATTATCGTCCAACCATATACCTTCCAACAAAGATTTTGCCTCCTTGTTTTCTTCCAGAGCGGATGCTTTTTGTTGCGGAGTTCCACAAGAAGACAGCGCAACAGCCAACATTATTATCGAAAAACGTTTGTACATGGTTATTCTCTCTATTTTTTTATTTATCGACCGATGCAATGATAAACAAACCCCATTTCCTGTAGTTCGTCACCATCATAAATATTTCGTCCGTCAAGCACTACAGGCTGCTTCATCGCCTTCTTGATTACTCCCCAGGTAGGAAGACGGAACTCTTTCCACTCGGTTACCAGAATCAACGCATCCGCATCAAGAGCCGCATCATACATATCGTGCGCATAATAAACCGACTCTCCTATCCGGCGGCGGGACTCATCCATAGCAGCAGGATCGTATGCGCGGACATTGCAACCCGACTGTTTCAATTTCTCAATAAGTACCAAAGCCGGAGCCTCACGCATATCGTCCGTACCGGGTTTGAATGCAAGTCCCCACAAAGCCACTGTTTTGCCTTTCAAATCTCCATTGAATACTTTTACCAGTTTCTCGAACAAAATGCCTTTCTGATTCTCGTTCACATCTTCCACCGCTTTCAACACCTGCATGGAATAACCATTCTGCTCGGCAGTCTTAATCAACGCCTTCACATCTTTCGGGAAACAAGATCCACCATAACCGCATCCCGGATACAAGAACTTACGCCCGATACGACTGTCGGAACCTATTCCGTCACGTACCATATTTACATCAGCTCCCACCAGTTCGCACAAGTTGGCAATATCGTTCATAAAGCTGATACGGGTGGCCAACATGGAGTTTGCCGCATACTTGGTCATCTCGGCAGAAGGAATATCCATGAAGATAACGCGGAAGTTAACCAGCATGAAAGGTTTATAAAGCTTGGTCATCAGTTTTTTAGCCCTTTCCGACTCTACGCCCACTACCACACGGTCCGGACTCATAAAGTCATCGATAGCATTACCTTCTTTCAAGAATTCCGGATTAGAAGCCACATCGAAATCTATCGACTCCCCTCTTTTCTCCAATTCCTCCCGGATAACCGCTTTTACTTTCCGGGCCGTACCCACGGGCACCGTACTCTTGGTCACGACCAAGGTGTATTTCTTCATATTAGCACCAATCGTCTTGGCAACTTCAAGCACATAACGCAAATCGGCACTTCCGTCTTCATCGGGAGGAGTGCCCACAGCACTGAACACAATATCCACATTGTCCAGACAACTCTCTAAAGAGGTGGTGAAATGAAGACGTCCAGCCTTTACATTACGCAAGACCATATCTTCCAATCCCGGTTCATAAATAGGAATAATACCCTGTTGCAGATTAGCAATCTTATCCGCATTTACATCTACACAAGTTACGTCTACGCCAGTTTCGGCAAAACATGTTCCGGTAACAAGTCCTACATACCCGGTTCCTACAATCGCTATATTCATTTTATTTAATTCGTTAGTCTAACTTTTTCGCTGCAAAATTACAATAAATTATGAGTGAGTTGTTATTTTCTTCCATAAAAGTTGCGCTGAAACGGAATAAAAATGCTAATTTTGCGATATGATTGAATTGGCTAGACATATAGAAATTCTGTTACTGGAAAATGACTGTGTGATTATTCCAGACTTTGGCGGTTTTATAGCGCACTATCAACCGGCACGGTATATCAAGGAAGAAAATCTTTATCTTCCCCCTGTACGTACTATTGGTTTCAATCCCCAATTGACTATAAACGATGGTTTATTAGTTCAATCGTATATGCAAGCCCATCACACCGATTTTCCTGATGCCACACGCATGATAGAAGAAGAGGTAGCCGGATTGAAAGAACAACTATACCAAAATGGATGTGCAGAAATGCATGGCATAGGGGTCTTACATTATAATATTCATAGCACATACGAGTTCCATCCCAATGAGGACGGTGCATTATCACCTACCCTATACGGGCTTAGTTCGTTTTCCATCAACAGATTAGAATATCTTACTTCAACAACATCTGCAGCAACCAGAGAATTACTTCCCCGACAAGAAAAAAGGAAGAGAACAGTACGTTTCAAACGTCAGTGGATAGGAAATGCAGTAGCTGTGGCTATAGCTGTAGTCTTATTCTTCTTCTTGTCTGTTCCGGTAGAGAACACATATGTGGACAAAGGTAATTATGCTTCTTTAGGTACGGATGGTCTGTTTGACGCCATTCGTTCCCAATCTTTGGCAACGACCTTGGTAACCGTTCCTTCCAGACCGCAGCAACCCAAGAAGACGAATATCAAAAATAATCAAAACACGTTGAAACCTGTAACTGTAAAAGTAGAGAAGGTAGGAAAAGCACAAGAAGCAGTGCCCAAGAATACTGTTGCAGCAAAATTGAACAGCACAGAACAGCCAGTTGCCAAGTCTGTTACTGTAAGTAAACCTGCCCTTGAGAAGAAAGAAACAGCAACACCTTCGAGCAATAAAAAAAATAAGTATTATATCATCGTATCCAGTTTACCGACAGCCAATGACGCACAGCAAGTACTTAATGAGTACAAGCAAAAAGGATACAAGGATGTAACAATCATAGAAGGTAACGGACGTTATCGCCTGTCTTTGTGCAACTTTGCAGATAAAGCCGCTGCTTATAAAAAATTAAATGAACTGAAACAAAATGATGCATTCAAGAATGCATGGATATTGAGTTCCAAATAAACAAGATTATTTTTTATGAAAAGAGTTTTGTGTCCCAAATGTGACAACTATATAACTTTTGATGAAACCAAATATACAGAAGGTCAATCGTTGGTCTTTGTATGCGACCATTGTAAAAAACAATTCAGTATCCGTATCGGAAAATCCAAACTGAAAGCAACCCGTAAAGAAGAAATATTGGACGAACAAGCCAATAAAGAGGATTTTGGAAGTATCGTGGTAGTAGAAAATGTATTCGGATACAAACAAGTATTACCCCTGATGGAAGGTGACAACCTGATAGGACGCAGAAGCAAAGGCACTGAAGTGGACATTCCCATCGAGACATCAGATCCGAGCATGGACAGAAGGCATTGTATCATTAATGTGAAACGCAACAAACAAGGGGAAGTCATTTATACCCTGCGTGATAATGACAGCATTACAGGAACATTTCTGATGAACGAGATTTTGGGGAACAAGGACCGGATACGGATCGAGGAAGGCGCTATCATCACATTAGGTGCGACTACGTTGATTCTGCGTGCCACCGAGAAGTAAGACAATGAGACGTATTATCTTAATCACAGGAGGCCAACGTTCGGGAAAAAGTTCATACGCGGAGAAATTGGCATTAAGCTTATCACCCACTCCCGTTTATATAGCTACTTCCCGTATTTGGGATGAAGAATTCCGCCAACGCGTTATCAAACATCAAGAAAGGCGCGGACCTGAATGGACGAATATAGAAGAAGAAAAAGAACTGAGCCGCCATCAAGTAAAGGATAATGTAGTATTGATTGACTGTGTCACCTTATGGTGTACCAACTTTTTCTTTGATTTGGATGCGGATGTAGAGGCTGCATTGCAGGCTGTCAAACAGGAGTTTGATAATTTTATCCGGCAAGATGCCACTTTTATTTTCGTAACCAATGAAATAGGTTCCGGAGCAGTATCCGAAAACGCCATCCAACGCCGCTTTACAGATTTACAGGGCTGGATGAATCAATATATAGCTTCAAAAGCAGACCAAGTATATTTGATGGTATCGGGAATTCCTGTTCCTATAAAATAATAAATACAATGAAAAACTTTCATATTGAGTATCCCGATGAAGGTCTTCGGGAGGCATTGATAGACAAAATCAACAATTTGACAAAGCCCAAAGGTTCATTGGGCGTTCTGGAAGACCTTGCATTGCAAATCGGATTAATCCAACAAACCCTCTCCCCTACATTAAGCCATCCGCACAACGTACTTTTTGCAGCCGATCATGGTATAGTAGAAGAAGGGGTAAGCAAGTCTCCCAAAGAAATCACTTGGCAACAACTAAGTAATTTTTTACATGGAGGTGCCGGAGTTAATTTTTTATGCCGCCAACATGGTTTTAAGCTTGTATTAGTAGACTCAGGAGTCGATTACGATCTTCCTTACGAGAAAGGCATTATCAACTGTAGCGTAGGACGTGGCACGCACAGTTTTCTAAAAGGTCCTGCAATGAGTATGGAAGAAATGGAATTATGCCTGGAACGTGGAGCAAAGATAACGGATATGATTCATGCTGACGGCTGCAATGTGGTCAGTTTTGGCGAAATGGGTATTGGCAACACCTCCCCTTCCTCTGTCTGGATGCATTTGCTGACAGGTATTTCATTAGAGCAATGTGTAGGTGCGGGAAGCGGACTGGATTCAGAAGGCATCCGCCATAAATACAATGTATTGAGACAATCGGTTGACCATTATGCCGGTGACGGTTCTGCAAAAGATATCATCGCCTGGTTCGGAGGATATGAAATGGTTATGGCAATAGGCGGCATGCTCCGGGCGGCAGAATTAAGAATGATTATTCTGGTAGACGGCTTCATCATGACCAACTGCATACTGGCCGCCTCAAAACTTCATCCGGAAGTTTTGTCGTATGCCATATTCGGACATCAGGGAGATGAAACCGGTCATAAACTAGTATTGGACGCCATGAAAGTACGCCCTTTATTAAATTTAGGTCTGCGCTTGGGAGAAGGAACAGGAGCGATATGCGCTTATCCCATCGTTGTTTCCTCTGTAAACATGATGAATGAGATGGACAATTTCGCCCATGCCTCCATCACTAAATATTTTTGACCATGAAACTGCTTGCCTCCCTCATTTTTTTCACACGCCTTCCGTTTTGGAAAATAGCTGACGTACCACCTGTTTACTTTAAACGAGTAGTGGACTACTGGCCCTTTGTTGGATGGCTGACAGGAGGTATCATGGCAGGCACTCTATGGATCACAGCAGAATTTCTGCCTGTACAAATAGCTGTGCTCATGGCGTTGGCTGCCCGGTTATTAGTAACGGGTGCTTTACACGAAGATGGATTGGCAGACTTCTGCGATGGCTTCGGGGGCGGTACATCACGTGACAAGATTCTGTCCATCATGAAGGATTCACATATCGGCACATACGGAGTGCTCGGATTATTATTCTATTATGGATTGATGTGGAATATACTCACCACACTTTCTGTACCCTTGGCATGTGCGGCCATATTAAGCGGAGATGCCTGGAGCAAGTTTTGTGCCGCACAAATCATCAACACGCTTCCATACGCCCGTAAAGAAGAAGAATCGAAAGCAAAAGTCATATATGACCGTATGAGCCCAGGTGTTTTATTATCCGCTTTTATGGCCGGAGCCCTACCTATGCTTTTATTACTGGATAAAGGATACTGGTGGGCAGCCATCGCTCCTGCTATGATGTTCATCCTTTTAATGTCACTCATGCGCAGACGCCTGCAAGGATATACCGGTGATTGTTGCGGAGCGACTTTCCTATTATGTGAGTTTTCTTTTTATCTGACTATAAACTTAATCTATACAAATCTATGGTAATATACTTCATGCGTCATACTGCTGTTGATGTTCCGCAAGGCGTTTGTTACGGACAGACGGATGTACCCTTAAAGCCGACTTTTGAAATGGAGGCAACTCAAACGGCAGCCCATTTACAAGGCTTATCTTTTGATAAGGTTTATACCAGCCCGTTAACCCGTTGTGTACGCCTGGCTACCTTTTGCGGCTACCCGGATGCAGAACGGGACGACCGCCTGAAGGAACTAAATTTCGGAGATTGGGAAATGCATCGGTTCGATGAAATTGCCGACGCTAATCTGGAAAGATGGTATGCAGATTATCTGCATGTAAAAGCGACCAATGGAGAGTCCTTTGAAGATCAATACCGGCGTGTTGCCGATTTTCTAGACGAACTTCGCCAAAAACCGTATGAACAAGTCGCGATCTTTGCTCATGGCGGCATTTTACTGAACGCACAGATTTATGCAGGTATCATTAAACCCGAAGAGGCGTTTGGCGCACTCACTCCTTATGGAGGAATTGTCAAGATAGAGTTATCATGATGTAAGAACATATCGCTTATTTATTTGTTCTATTCATAAAGACAAATAAATATGCTTACTCATTTCTTGGATTTATTAGCAGCTGTTATAAGTGTGACAAGCCTTTTGATTGTCACATACGGAGCGTTGATAGGTATCATCTCTTTTTTGAAGAATGAAATACGACGTTTTACCGGAGGGTATTCCATTACCAATATACGAAAATTAAGAGCTACATTCGGAACTTATCTGCTTCTTGGCTTAGAATTTCTGATAGCTTCGGATATTTTGAAAACAGTATTGGAGCCCACTTTGAATGAATTGGCCCTATTGGGAGGTATTGTTGTTTTAAGAACCATCCTATCCGTATTCCTCAATAAAGAGATAAAAGAATTGGAAAGTGAAGAAAAATAAAAAAGCACTGAAAAACTAATCATTTATACATATTGGCTTTTTAAGTTGCACACACATTGCATACTTTCATATTTTTGTCGATGAAAGAAACATCTTGATTTACTTACTAAATAATAGAAGAATATCATTTATTGTTTTCAAGGTTCTCTCCGATTTGTTGGAGCAGTCTAAAAGCTCCAGCCATCTTATAGTTACCCAAACATTATTTAGCCTGCATGATGCAACTTTCAACAGTAAGTTTCAAATTTGGTGTGAAAGCGAATTTATTTATCTGCATTTCCTTAGGAAGTTCATTGGCATGATTATTGAGCCATACGATCATTTCATTTAATTTCTCTTCGGAATAAGATTTCTTTTTCACCATGATACATAAATTCATGTCAACTGTGTACAAAAATAAAAGAACATATAATTCACGCGCTATCTTTTAACAAAAATATTGTTGAAATAAAACCGCTCCCACTTATCACAAGCCGGAACGGTTCAGATTAGTTACGTTTTGACAATCTACTTTATTCTTCAAGAACAAAACAATGACGAATTTGTTCAAAAGGATTTGCCTATTTATAAAAATATTTTTTGTCACATTATTACGTATTACAATAGATCCCCAAAACAAGGAGTAATTTTTGTTATGAGATTGGCTTCTACCCCACAATACAAGGCAAAAATACATAAAATTCTATTCTCTTCAGTTGATTGTGTAATCCAATTGGGAAATTGTATTTAAACAAATACCCCGACTCATCACGAGCCGGGGCAGTCCAATTTATAAATTTAAAGTCTTATGATGAAGATTGTCTGTTGCGCCAATGTTTTACTATCAGCACAACGACAAACAAAACAGTTACACAAACACAGGTAAAGCCTTTTTGTTTAAGCAAAGTGGATTCTTTTTTATCCTTTATGATTCTGACCGTTTTTCCTCATGGATATCGGAAGTGGTTTCCTTGTCGGCTTTCACCTCCGTACAGTCTTTGGTTGCAGTTTCCTTCTTTCTATTCTTGCTGAAATCACCTTCTACGTGACCGTCAGCCAGTAACAAAACTTTCCTGGTCGGGCTGTCAGACGGTTTTCTTGTATCATAAATCCGAAAATTAATCACGTAGTTGCCATTGGTTGCAATCAGTTCATTCAAAGAGATGATAGAGCCATATACGATGTTGACCGACTTACGAGTGCTGTCCTTTCTACACTCTTGGCAGTACACTGGACTATACGCTTTTCCAACCAGTCAACCTGCTTCCGCTCGTTCTCATTCTCCACCGAATCGGCAGACGTATTCTCCTTCCGTGCGTTTTGCGGTTTACACAGAATATGAACCCCAGCGGACAGCTTCCAATCCCTTAAAGCCCCAGTTATAGCCAACCAGTCATTTAATTCCATTCTGCCTATTGTTTATCTGATTGATTATAAAATACACACTTAAAAATCCTATCCACTTGCACCATCGCTGCCAAAACACTAAAATCCATTGTCACGATATGTCAATAAAAAAGACTCTGCAAAATAAGAATAAAAAACGATTTACCAAAGAAGAATATAAATATATTGAACCGGTCTGGAATGTAAAAAATTATATTACAGGCCAGCATCATTTTTTAGTTAATTTTGCACCAATTATTTAATAAATATCTGATAACATTAGTTTAAAAAGCGTTATGTTCGTCTTGTAAATCGGGATATATGGATTCTCCAAATGAGAAGGGATAGTATGATTTTTCTTACATCATAAAGTAAATCTGACGGCATCACACCTCATATCGGCGAGAACGGTAATTGGCGGATAGGTATGACTGATACAAAAATAAAGGCGCAAGGAGCCAAAGGGGACGATGCCATTGCCCCCCAAGTTCAAATCAACGCCACGACAAATGAATGGGAAATCTCAACGGATAGCGGCAAAAACTGGAAATCGACAGGGATTAAGGCGACAGGGGATTAAGGCGACAGGGGTGATGCTGTATTTGCGGAAAACGGAGTGGACTACACAAGTGATCCTGATAATGTCATATTCACTCTGGCTGACGGAAAGACCAAGCTGACCGTACCACGTACCAAAATATTATCTGTCAAGTTCAAGGATGGTTGCGATATTTTCTCGGTAACTTCCGTTAGTAATACAATTGATATTGAATTTATTGGTTTGACAACAGAAAATTATAAGGCTTTGGTTGCGGAATTGAGAAGCGAGGACGGTACTACAGATATAGACATTGTGACCCGTGCTGAAAATAAGAATGTGGAAATTAAAGAACCTGTATTTACGGATGGGAAATGTACCGGAACGACAGTCAAAATCAACAAGAAAAGAATAAGTGGAGAAAAGGCCGTTCTGAAAGTGACTCTTATAGATAACAACGGGCAGGAAATTTCAGTTTCCCGTATCGTGAAATTCTTTGGTTCGGGTGCTCTTGATGAAGCCGACCAGAACGGAGGTAGCTTTATATTGTCTAATGACATTATTCTGGAGAAACCGGTTGAGGTGGCAAAAGGGAAGGAACTTGTATTGGATCTAAACGGTAAAACCATCTCTAATTTCTGAACGGATAAGCATCCGCGTGCATATATCCCTGGTTGATTGCCTTATTGACCAAGGTACGGAGCAGTTTCATGTGCTTGGCTATCGTATTGTCCGCATTGCCCTTTTCCCTTAAGTATTGCTCAAAATCACGAAGGAATGTATAGGTAATATCCTTGAAGTCCAATCCGGAACGGAAATCATGCAGGACCGCCAGTGTAGAGTGCAGGTTGTCCTTGGTGGACTGCTTCTTGTCCGAATTGTCAATGGCTGATTTGGCGAAAGTGGAGAAGCTGACATTCACGGCACTTTTCTTCTTGACAGCATCCTTCAGTAGTGAGAGTGTGGCAGGTATTCCGCGCTTCCAATACCCCAATTCTATGCCTTGCAGATACAGGATGTATTCATAGAGCATTGCGTTGAGTTCGTTAGATTGGGGGTGGTTAATGACTTGTGCCCCCTCACGGCTCCAGCACTCCGGTTTGAGGTAAACATTGGTCTTCAAGTAGATTTTCCTTTGGTTCAAATAGGCTTCAACCTGTACAAGAGCCGTGCCCTGCCTGTTTAGTGTGTTCTGGCGGTTATATACAAGACGGTATCTGATTTTATCCATTTTTCCGCAAAGGTGCGAAAAGATTAATGGAAGAAAGGTATCAATGTGGAACATTTCCACATCATCCCACACTATATGAGGATTTTTTCCATTTCACATATAATTAGTAAAATATTAACCAACTGATAATCAGATTAATTATTCTTTTGGCATAAAAATTGTCCTATCATTATCGTAAAACAATAACCATTAAAAATATAAGATTATGAAAAAATTTTTTGTTGCAGTAGCATTGGTAATGGGATTAGGAACAACAGTGGCATTTGCCGAAAATTTGACCTCAGGTGTTGAAACAGTCATGGCAGTAAATGACTTCACCCCTATTGAAGTGAAAGACCTTCCGGCAGCGGTAACGGAAGCAATCACCAAAAATTTTGCGGAATCAACCGTTAAGGAAGCAGCGGTAGAAGCGGCAGAGGATGGCAGTAAGACCTATCAGGTTGTTCTGACAGACAAGGAAGGAACTGAAAGTACGGTGTTCTTCAATGAAAAAGGTGAAATACTGAAATAATATATTTTGCGTCTCTTTGAATAAAGAATGAAGGTGTGTCGTAATACACGATGCGCCTTCTTTTTTTTCATTGACTATAAAAATCGACTCATTTTTTTAAGCTGCGATATTTTGAGGATTTCTTTGATTTATGCGTTCTCAACATCTAAATAGAACAACTGTAAGCTCATAAAACGGTCTAATCAGCCAATCCATACCTTCTTTAGTCATTTTTGCACACATCTTTTTTATATTGAAGGCAATGGCAAAGAAGGCAAAGTCCATGAAGACCTTATCCTTTCCAAAATGGCGGAAACGTTTGTAATTCATATTGTTTTTCATTTGTCCGAACACGGCTTCCGGTTCTATGCATCTCTGTCCTCTGTGTTTCAGCCCTTCCTCTGAGCAGAGCAACTCTTTGGCTTTTTGCTTGTATTTTCTGAGTCTGTGATTCAACTCTATCGTTCTGTTCCCCTTTGCTTTAAAACATCGGCATCTTAGCGGACAGCCTTCACATCTGATGGCTCTGTACCTGGCATTTTCGCTGACATATCCGGATGCTGTTTTCACATGTCTAGTCCCTATCCTTTGCATCTTCTGTCCCATGGGGCAGATACAAAAGTCTTGTTCTTCATTGTAGTAGAAGTTTTCGGCCTTGAACGGGTCCGGTTTGAATCTCGGCCGCTGTTCCATGTGGAAGTAGTTGTACTTGACGTAGGCTTCCATACCGTTTTCTGACATGAAGCGGTAATTCTCCTCAGAACCGTAGCCGGAATCGGCAACCACCGTATGGGCCAGCCTGTCATATCTGCTTGAGAAGGATTGCAGGAAAGGTATCAGGGTCAGTGTATCCGTAGGGTTCGGGAAGAGTGCAAAGTCGGTAATGAACTGGTTCCCGGTGCCGATCTGGAGGTTGTAACCGGGCTTTGTCTGGCCGTTACGCATGGCATCCTCCTTCATTCTCATGAAAGTAGCGTCATTGTCCGTTTTGGAATAGGAATTCCTGTCCTGCAGCGTGTCCAGACGGTTGTCGTATTCCTGTAGCTTGTCCCTGTGCTCTTCCAACTCCTTCAGCTGTTTGCGTTTCTTTTTCAACGCAGTCTTTTCCTCTTTCGTGGAGGGTTCAGGAACCTGTTCGAGTGCTTGACGCAATTCTCC